>VOFH01003341.1_pt1 | contig 19755 bp, 38 predicted proteins | sample 5384091 | NCBI WGS metagenome assembly VOFH01 (sample SAMN12384727, study PRJNA508395) | human gut metagenome | isolation source: healthy gut G | host: Homo sapiens
GCAGGGAATGTCCATGACAGCGTATCCTTTTTGGGAACTGTACCGGAAAGTAAGCGAACGGGTAAAATATCCTAAATACTATGTAATGGATGCAGGCTATAAGATACCAGCAATCGCAAGAACGCTAATCGAGGAAGGAAAGGTTCCGGTTATGCCCTATAAACGTCCAATGACAAAGAAAGGGTATTTTGGAAAAAGCGATTATGTATATGATGAATACTTTGACTGTTATTTATGTCCGAATAATCAGATCCTAAAAATACAGCACAACAAACCGTGATGGATACCGAGAATACAAAAGCGATGGAAAAAAGTGTAAGGATTGTCCGTACCAAAACCAATGTACAGGAAGCAAAGACCATGTAAAGGTGGTAAGCCGCCATGTATGGGAGGGTACATGGAAAAGGTGGAGGAAATCCGTCATCAGACAGGGATGAAAGAAATCTATCAGAAACGGAAAGAAACCATCGAACGAGTCTTTGCAGACGGAAAAGAAAAACATGGAATGAGATATACACAGTACAGAGGATTGGCAAAAGTGACAATGGAGCTGACCCTTTTATTTGCATGTATGAATCTAAAGAAACTGGCAATCTGGAAATGGAGAAAGGGCGGGCTAAGGAACCCCTGTTCTTTTGTCTGTATATTCGAACCAATATATCTCTATATAAAATTCAAAATGGTTCCGGGTGCATCGCACCAGGAACCATTTTGTCTATCTAGCAGTCTGAACAGCTCTCCGGTTGGAGAGCTGTTTTTGTGTCTTTTCGATGGTTCTCACGGAAGCCTGCTTCTAGAATCCTTTTCCAGCCAGTTCTGAAACGATCTGAACGTAGCACTCCACCACATCGAAGCCTTTATAATCTTCCCGTTTTAAATCGATCATATCCCCGTGGGAGATTCCGCGGTGACCGCTGCTGGCAAACACGGTGCGAAACTCTCCCCAACGGGCGGATTCCGTGCTTACAAGACCGTCATTATCGCCTTCCAGAGGCTTTATGAGACAGTAAGGAATCCACAGCAGCGGATCGCTGAAACAGTCGCGCATCTTCGAGGCATAGCTCTGATAGAAGACGCCGGGTACATCGGAAACCGATTCATTAAACGCCCTGCTGGACTCTGTGGAAAACTGATGAGTGGCGGTATAGAAATCCGGGTTCTTATCCCCAAATCTGGAAAACGTCCGGTCAAAGCATCTGGCGACCAGACGGTAGAGACCTTCCGGAAGGCGGATGGCGTAATCGACAAACCGGCAGCCGTGATGCGGCGTGCTGACTGTCGTGAGCGACGCCGTGTAAGGCGCCATCCCCAGCTTGCTGATGGCGTAGCGCATCCAGACCCCCTTGAGTGTGCAATAATGTTGACCTTTTCACAGCCCGTCTCCTTTACCACCTCCAGAATCTTCTTTCGAATGTCCTCTGCATTATAGGTGATAGTCCCCAGCGCCTCCTGATTGCCATAGTAGACAGACGCCCCATATCGCACCAGTTCCCGGGGAATTCTTCCCCAGTAGTTAAAGTAACGAAGGTCGCGGAAGCCGACCGTGCACCATGATGAGCGGATACTTCGTCCGGCAGAGATCTGATTCCGCACGGGTCGATCTGACCGCTTCTTTATAACAGGCATAATCGTACTCTGCCCGCACCAGTCTCATGGCGTGGAGCAGCACAGCCAGATTGACAATCGGAACCACATGGCCAACAGCATTAAAACCCCGCATCCTCACACGGAGACGCGCCGAGGTAAGATACATCCTCAGAATTCCATTCCAGAGAAGAACCAGAAGAGCCGCGGCGGCAAATACCGTATTGCCGATCAGAATTCCCGCCGGCCACCCGGCCGCATCTGCATTGCCGTGAAGCAGACGCGGATAGAGGATCATAATAACCAGACACTGAACCGCGATGCCGTAAATCGCAGCAAAGCCAGAGTACAGCCGCCGCGCATGATGACCAGACGCAGGCCGGCGTGGTTTCTGTCGCGGTACGGCCTGATATTAAAAGTATAACCAGCAAATGCTTAAGAAGATGGCCCCCATTACGGCCGCAGCAGGCTGTGCCGGAACCGTTTCTTCCAGGAGACGTCCGGTAAACATGCCGTAAACCAGCAGAGGAAGATTCGATACCGCCGCGATCATCACTCCCAGGTACAGCCTCTTTAACACTTTTTTCGCCTTCACGAGTTTCCCGCCCTCCCTTTTCTTTCGTTTTCTATCCAATCCATTCACCGTGTTCACAGGCTGCCCGAAAGCACGTTCAGACACACGCTAGCGTTCGCCTCCGTATCCGCGTCCCTCTTTGATATCCAGATCCCGAAACAGCGCGGCGACAGCCGCTTCATACTCCGCCGCACGTTCCGCCTTGCGGATTTTCTTTCCGTATTTTTCCGAATCCGGAAACAGAAACAGCAGGTAAAACCAGAATTCCTTCATTTTAAACAGGACATTCCTGTCACCGGACATCGTCTCCCCGGTACCCCTGATAAACCATGTCGTGAAATTCCCTGATCCGTTCTTTGTCCGGAACCCCAGCCCCTTTATCTCACCGGCCAGACCGGGATTGGCGAGCAGCCCCCGGCCCATCATGATGCAGTCCACTTCCGGAACACCGGCGCGGAACTCCTTCCAGTCCCCGGCAGTGAAGATGTCTCCATTGTACCACACTTCGTTTTTGCTGGCTTTCACAGCCCTGCAAAACGCTGCGCGGTCAGGCGTATTCTTATAAAAATCGCTTCGCACCCGGGATGAATGATCAGTTCTTTTAAAGGGTACTTATTATAGATCTCGAGCAGTTCTTCAAATTCATCCGGTGATGCCATTCCCAGTCTCGTTTTTACGGAGAGGCGGATTCTGATTCCCGAACATACCTCGTCGAGGAACGCATCCAGTTCTTCCTTTTTCGCCAGGAAACCGGCTCCTTTGTATTTGGAAACGACGGTTCCGGAGGACAGCCCAGATTCAAATTCACCTCGTCATACCCCAGCGCCTCGAGCTCGCCCGCCATCCAGATGAAATCCTCCGCACGGTTTGTGAGAATCTGCGGAATCAGGGTAATTCCCTTGTTGTGTTCCGGAAGAATATCGTTCCGCTCCTGGAAGAGAAACGGTGATTCTGATTGGGCTGCAGAAATGGAGTGACATACAGATCCACATGAGGAAACAGCGCGTGATGGGCGTTCCGGTAGACATAGCCTGTAATCCCCTCCATCGGGGCAAAACAGCAGCATGGCTCCTTATGATCTTCTTTCTTCGCTTCCATCACCAGACTCTCCTCCGCCTTTCAATCCTTTTATTTTCACAAAATAGCTGACGACCAGCACCACATCCGCGCCGATCCAGGCCAAAATTTCCGCATAAAAGATCCCTTCCTGGCCCATGGCAACAGGGAAGAAGCAGCGCGGCTCCCGTTCTCATTAAAAATTCCACCACGCCGGACAGCATGGGCAGAACCGTATCCCCATCCCCTGGATGGATGAACGAACCACGTGAAGAAGGTAAAGGATAGGGAGACAGACGCTCATGATCGCCAGATAATGGTAGGCGATTTCCATAGTCCTGGCAGCCTCTTCCGGTGTTCCCGTGATGAAGCATCCAAGAATCGCCTGCCCGAAGACCAGCATCACGGCCGCGATCACAGCCGAGGTGAGCATGGCTAAAGAGAAGCCCTGATTTCATCCCCTGCCTGATACGTCTGATCTTTCCGGCTCCCAGATTCTGGCCCACATAAGTAGTCATGGCATAGCCATAGGAGGTTGCGGCTATTTCCAGAAGTCCGTACAGCTTGTTGGTCGCCGTAAATCCTGCAATGAAAAGGACTCCGAATCCATTGACCACCGACTGCACAATCATTCCGCCTACCGCAATGATTCCGTTCTGAAATGCCATGGGAAGTCCCAATACCATCAGTTTTCTGCAGAGATACGGTTCCAGATGAAAATCCGTCTTTTTAAAAGAAAGAATCTGTACCTTCAGCAGACTCTTCAGACAGTATAAGCTGGAGCAGGCCTGCGCGATCAGCGTGGCCGCGGCCGCACCGCCGATCCCCCAATGAAAGACGAGTACAAACAGCAGGTCCAGGCCGATGTTGACTGCGGAGGCCACCACCATAGCGTGGAGCGGTGTTTTCCCATCTCCCATGGCCCGGAGGATGGAGGCCAGAACATTATATGCCATCACAATGGGAATTCCCCAGAACATAATCCTTAAATACAAAAGACTCCGCCCGATGATTTCATCCGGCGTATGTAACAGCAAAGATAACCGGCGCGCCGCCGCCTGCATGAGCAAAAGCATGGCCAGCGATCCGATACAGGCCAGAACCGCTGAATGGGCGATGACCTGCCGTAGTTTTTATAATCTCCCGCTCCGAACTCAAAAGCCATCAGTATGGCAAATCCCTGGGATATGCCCTGAATCATCCCCAACACCATCCAGTTCAGCCAGTCCGCGGCCCCGAGTGCAGCTGCCAACGCACCGACGCCCAGCGCCTGACCAACCACCATGGTGTCCACCACGGTATAAAACTGCTGAAATACATTGCCAAACATCAGAGGCAGTGAAAACGCGAAAATAAGCTTCAGCGGATGCCCCTCCGTCATTGTCCTAATTTTGGCCATTCCATTTTTCTCCCGATTCTCTTTTTTCCTTTGATCAATACCGTATATTTCCAGAATGATTATAACCTGTCAAGGCAAAAAGTGCAATCTGAACCGGCAGGAGTCCGGGAGTAAACTGCACCAGGAGATCAGGGCTGAAACTGTATGGGCTTTACCTCCGGAGTCAGCGGCTCCATCTGATATTCCGGAAACTGATCGATTAAATCTCCCAGGCACAGGGCTGTGCTGCGGACAATGTCATGGGCCAGCATGACCACATGCTTTCTTCCCAGCGCCGTCTCACGGGCGTTCGCAATCAGTTCTTCCGGCTCGGATTTCTTTAATGCATCCTCCAGGCTGGCATTCCAGTCGAAATAAATAAAGCCTCTGTCCGTCATTTCTTTTATAATATCCTGACAGACTGCTTTATTGTAGGCGTTAATGCTCCCGCCCGGAAAACGGAAAAGCTTAACTCTTACCCCGGTCACTTCAAGCACTGTTTTATAGGCCTCGTTAAAGTCTTCCAGATAGCTTGCCGTACTCTCGTACAGCTGTTTGTAATCATGGCTGTAGCAGTGAATCCCGATGGTATGGCCTTCCGCCACAATCCGTCTTGCCACCTCCGGATTTTTCCTGACGTTTTCGCCTACCAGGAAAAATGTTGCCTTTATGTTCCGGGCTTTCAGCACATCCAGAACGGCGGCTGTATTTTCCGCAGAGGGCCCGTCATCAAAGGTTAGATACATGGTTTTGGATGGAAAAGGCGTCGATTCCCTGGCAATCCCTTCCGCCAGCTTCTCCTGATATTCCGCCTGGGTAAGCTTTTCGCGTTCCTCCGGGCTGGACAGGAAGCCGGTCTCGATCAGGCACGCAGGCATCTTCGTCCATCCCGTCACCACAAAAGCCGGCGTCTCCCCGCAGTTGCCTCTCTCTGGCGCCTGTTCGCTTCACGGCTTCCCCATGGATCAGCTGAGCCAGCCGCCTGCTGTCACGGGAGGGGTCTGTCCCGTCGTACCACGTCTCGATTCCTGACGGTTCTCCATCTTCATACGTATTCTGATGGATGCTCACAAACGCCTCCGCCCCGCTTACGTTTGCCGCCTCCGCCCGCTGCTCCTTCGTCAGATACGTATCGGAGCAGCGGGTCATAAGAACCCGGTATCCCGCTTCCTCAAACATTCCCGCAGCTTCTTCGCGATTTCCATATTGATGTCTTTCTCCAGGATCCCTCCCGCGTAACTGCCCTCATCCGTCCCTCCGTGGCCTGGGTCTATCATAATCAGGGGATGATCCGGATCCGTTTCGGCAGTCTGAAATGACAGGTCCTGCGAGGCAGAAACCGTTTTTTTCCCGGATACAGTCTGGTTTCCAGCCGCCAGCTGGTTCTTTGCCATTACCAGGATCAAGGATGGCAGCTGATTCTCCGCGCAGTCGAATTCTCCATAACAGCCGGATTCTCCACAACGATCGGATTCTCCGCCGCATCAGTGCCGGAAAAACTCCCCATTGTCTCCATGGCCGTAAATAAAACACAGCCGCAATTCCTCCTGCCCCGCCATTTGCAAAATCCTCCAGCCATCTTCTTCCCGTTTTCTTCCCGTTCTTCTTATAACGGTTTTTCGCTCGTATCTCATCGCCCGGTTCCTCCTTCACTCAAAAACATGTCCGGAGGATTTTTGTGCAGCCAGTACCGCTTCGCACCAGTATTCCCATTTCGCCCGCTGCCTTCCCGGCTCTTTGTCGCACAAAAGCTCCTGTGTCATCCGTCTCAATATTCATTGATTACAGATTACACGGAGCTGCATCAAAAGATCATCATTTTTGCATCATAGTTGCATCATCTCGATATTTTTACAAATAATTCCTGGATACCATCGTAATAACCGACCGTCGCAGTCGTATTTCCTTTTCCGGTTCCGGGAAGCTTATACTTTTTAAAATACGGCGTCATTTCCATCAGCGGATTGTTTGCCTCATAGGGAAGAGGGGCCAAAAGCCCCAGGTAACCGCTCCAATTCTCCGCAATCCCGTCCGGATCCATGTCAGCCCAGGTGCGTTCCGTCCTGACGTAAAACTCATATAGTTTTCCATCATCCGCGTCGATATAGGCATCGATCAGGCGGTTTCCCCGGTCGTTGTTTTTCTGAATGTTGGAAAGGCTGACCTTCCACACTGCCACGTTATTCCGAGGCTCCAGCACGTCGATCGCAGAATAGAGGACAGCGTCGTAGGCGGCAGACGTTTGCATCTCTTACGGATTCGGGCAGAATTCCCAGCTTCTTTAACGTATCCAGCCCCTCATTTACAGCCTCAAAGAGCTCCTCCTCCTCTTTGATCTCACGGTCGGACGGTCCTCTGTGATTGACAATAAACGCATATGTCCCCGCGGTTCCCCCGTAGGTTTCCCCGGGGGCCTCCTGCCTCTCTGCGGTATACTGCCCGCTCTCCGGAAGCGTCTGGCTGTTTAAAGCCTCCGCCAGGATAAACAGCTTATCACTGCGGCTTAAGGAGTATCGGTACCCCTCGCCTTCTCCCTCCCCATCTTTTACGTGGATCTCATTCAAAACCGATTTGTCGCGGTATCCGGATATGGCTTCCGGCCCCCAGATGGCCAGAACCATAACCGTGACAGCAAACAGCAGAAGAAGGAAATTTAAAGTTGTCTTTTCACATCTCACCGCCTCCCTCTTCCTTACTGCGCCTGACGGCAGAACCGCCGTCTTCCCACGGGAGGACAAAGCTGAAGCAGGAGCCTTTTCCCGGCTCGCTCTCGATTTCCAGCCTGCTGTGATGCAGAAGCAGTATCTCCTCACAGAGAGCCAGCCCCAGTCCGGCTCCGTTTCTGCTCCTGGAACGGGATTTATCCACCATGTAAAATGCCTTCGTTATCTTGTAAACTTCCTCCTCCGGAATCCCTGACACCGTAATCCTTAACGGAAAAGCGGTAGCCCTCCGAAAGGGCATATCCGTCCACATCGACAGGACTGCCGGGCTCCGACGCCTTGCAGGCGTTATCTAAAAGATTGATGAGCACGGACTTTATCAGGCTTGCGTCACACCGGATCATCCCTTCATCGTAAGTAAAATGAAAATCCATATTTTTCTTCGCCGCGTACATATCATACAGGTAGAAAAACAGCGATTCCGCAGAGACCATCTGAAATCGATCTCCTGGCGCTTCGTCACAATGATGTCTAACAGCCGAAGTGACATCGTCTCCAGGCGCCGTCCTTCCGTGTAAATGTAATTGGCGCACATAAAACTCTTCTCCTCATCCAGCCGATGAGACCGCAGCATATCCGCGTAGCCAATGATCGCGGTAAGAGGAGTCTTCAGCTCATGGGCAAATGCTCCCACGAAATCCTCCTCGCCCGGATCTCTTCTTCCAGCTTGATGATATTATCTTCCAGCGCATTCGCCATGCGGTTAAAGTCCTCTGTCAGCTGTCCAAGCTCATCGCCGCTTACGAGTCTGGCCGGTAATCGTAATCGCCCGCCGCCATACGCTTCGTAGCCCGTGTCAGCAGCCGGATCGGTCTTGTCAGCCAGGAGGATATAAGATGCATGAGTACGGTTCCCAGAAGCAGAATCACGACCGTTACCCTCCGGTAAACCACGAAGCCCGTAGCCCGGTCATGAAACACCTCGGTAACGTCTCTCATCGTCTCTAAAAAAGGCTCTTATCCAGCGCCTCCACCCGGGCGGCCGTCTGAATATAATAGCTGTCGTCCAGCCGGATCACCCGGTAGGTCTTCGTATTTTCATGCAGCGCAAGAAGAAGCCCGTCATCGGCTGCAAAACCTTCGGCCGCGTACAGCACCTGTTTCTGATCGTCGGAAATCCGAAGCATCCGCCCCTGTACCCTGTCCGCCCGCCTCTAAGTTGAGGCTATCTGCCGTGTCGTATCCTCTAAAAGCACGTCATATTTGGCGGAACATTGAGTGCGGCCGTCTCAAAGGCAAACTTTAAAATGCTGCTCTCATCGAGAGCCTGGCCGGCTTCCCGGTCCAGGGCGCGTTCAAACACGTAATTGACGAAATAGAACCCGCTGAAGCCAAACGCGGCCGCCATGACAATCATCGTCCATAAAAGCAGTTTCAGTGAAAATTTCATCGTCCTACCTCAAGCCGGTAGCCCTACCTTATATACGGCCACCAGCCGTGGATATTCGCCGTTTTCCCAGTTAAGCTTTTTCCCGCAGCCGCTGGACATGCAAATCCAGCGTTCGGCTGTCGCCGGAATACTCCCCTTCCCACACCTTCTCGTACAGCGTCTCCCGAAACAGCGCCACATTCCGGTTCCGCAAAAAGAGGACCAGGAGCAAAAATTCCTTATTGGTCAGTCTCCACCGGCCTTCCGGCCTTCATGACGGTCCTCGCCTCCACATCGACCACCACGTCGCCCGCAGACAGACGCCGTTCCGTCTTATTGTATCTGCGCAGAACCGCTTCCACTCTGGCCACCAGCTCGACCACATCAAAGGGCTTCACCAGATAATCATCGGCCCCCAGCTTAAGCCCCTTCACCCGGTCTCTCACCTCATATTTTCGCCGTAATAAATATAACGGGAATTTCCATGGGCCGTATGTATTCCATAATGTCGAAGCCGTCAATCCCCGGCAGCATGATATCCAGTAAAATGAGGTCAAATTTCTCATTTTCTATGATTTCGACCGCCTCTGCCCCTATCCTGAACGGCTCTGCAGTGGTATCCCGCCTCCGACAGGTTCAAATCGATCAGATCGCAAATCGGTTTCTCGTCGTCCACTATCAGTATTTTTATCATGATTCCTGTCTCCACCCCCAATAGGCCCTGGCCTTTTCCACCAGTTCCTCCATCGTGCTGTCGTCTTTACTCTGGTACTGTTTCTTAAATTCTGTTTCCGGATAGAATCCGCCGGTCTTCTGGTAATAGATGGAGTAATCATTTTCCAGAATCATCTCGCCATCTTTTCCCTCGTAGCTGTAACGCGCCAGAACCGCCAGATCCTTCATACCGTCGCCGTCGATGTCTCTGCAGGCGACGCCTTTAAGTGCATATAAATTTTTCGTAATCGCCCATGGGCTGAAAAGCTCCATACGATGTAGCCCTGCTCATTGACGAGATAGACCATAAATACGGTATATTCCGCCATCCGGTACGTACCGGGAACCACCAGAAGACTGCCCAGCTTCTCAAACGTTCTCCAGGAGCTTAGCTCTTCTGCCATCGCAAATCCATGCTCTTTAATTCATCCAGAGTCGATGCCGTATAGAGAAATTCCGTTGAATACCCATCCACCAGAAAAGACTCGATAAACCGGATGCTTTTGTTCATTCCAAACCGGTTAATCTTGTCGGAAAGGCGCCAGTCGCGGTAAAAACCGTGTTCATTCTGAAACAGCACAACCCCTACCTTATATGCCCTTGCCTGCGGCGGAATCGTTCTTTTTCACAGGACGTAATCAGAAGGATATCCATCTTATCATCCCCTGTCTAAATCCTGAAAGGAGACGGCTGAAATCCCCTGATTCAGCTGCCGGAGTTCTCCTCTGACCTGATTGTTTGTCTCCAGCTGGTCCGTACTGTAAACCGTATTTCCGTCTTCATCCGTAAAAACAGAACGAGCCGGTGATACGTCCGGTCCAAGGCCGGAATCATGGAAACGTCGCCAAACGCTTTGACAGTCATGGAGAATACCTGATTTTCTATGATATCAAAACCATATGCGGCAATATCTGCTTCTTTCTTTACGCCTTCAAAGCGCTTCTGATATGCATGGCAGGCGCTGAGTATGTCCTGCTCCTCTGCCGCGTGGACGGTAAAACGACCATACCAGGGCGAAAAAGCACGGACAGACACAGGAGGCCTGCCGCCGCGCGGGCATAAAGCTTCTGTATTTCAATGGAATCACCTGACTTTTCTTTAAGATTCATACGGTATCGGCAAGGTTCAAACAGTAACGTAAGTATAGCATGCAGGCGAAAATATTTTCAGTTTTTTTTTGACTTTTGCCGTCAAAAATGTAGAATAGTCAAAAACGGAGGATACCTATGAACAGACGAATCGCTGAATGCATCAATATTCTGGGGGATTTTTGCGGAAAAGAGACGTTGACGAACTGACGAAGGAAGAATTAAAAAGAATATACGGAATTGACCAGGCGGATGTCATGGTGCTGTTCGGCGGCAGCATCCTGTGCGGCGGCGATGTGCTGGCCCGGGCGATCCGGCAGCAGGCAGCAAAACACTACGTCATTGCAGGAGGAGCCGGCCATACCACAGAAACTCTGCGGGCAAAGGTTCACCAGGAATGCCCTGAGATAGAGACGGAGGGCTTCCCGAGGCCATGGTCTTTGCTGCATATTTGAAGGCACGCTACGGACTGGAGGCTGATTATCTGGAATGCTGTTCTACGAACTGCGGCAACAACATTACCTATCTCCTTAAGCTCCTTAAGGAGCATCAGATTCCTTCCGCTCCATCATCCTGGCTCAGGATGCTTCCATGCAGCACCGCATGGAAGCCGGTCTGCGCAAGTACGTGCCTGATGATGTCATCATCATCAATTATGCGGTATACCAGGCAAACGTCATCATGAAGGACAGGAAGCCCGCCGTAAAAATCTTCGGCATGGGACATCGACCGTTATCTCACGTTTATGAAATCCGCGTCTCACCGATGGTCCGGAGGGATCCCTGGGCAAAAATTATATTGCACGTCGACATTATCGCCGCCGCTATCTTCACACCTGCCGCGGCATGGTGCGGCAGGCCAATCCGCTGTATGCCTCCGGGACTAGCGGCCGGACACCACTGCCCCTGAGGCTTTGCCAGGCATGGCCTCGGTACGGGCCTCGTAATAAAAAGCAGGATAGGGATTACCCTTGTGATGAATCTGCCGGTCATTCTACCCTGCCCAAAAATGAATTGTCATTCTCCGTCCGGTTCCCATTTGAAGAGCTTCCAGCCATCGTCTTTTCCAGTTCTTCTTTATTAAGGCACCCCTCTTCTGGTACTGCTGCTCTTCAGGCAAGTTCCTCTGTATTCCTGCCCGGCTCATTATACATCGCTATCAACTTCCTCCGGTTTGTCTGAACTCAAAAATACAGCCAGGCATCCAACTCAGTCCGGTGTCAAATTTCTGGCTGGAACGGTGAATTCTTATCCGCGTCCAATCCTCTCTGCGATCTCCACAAGACTTGGCAGGCAGGCATCGAAGAACATCTTATACGACTGACAGAAGTACTGATGATGCCCGTGCTCTTCCTGTCTGGTTCTCCGGCAGCCGCCGCGGCAGAGCGACGCATATCTGCATTCTGCACACGCCTCCTCTTTCTGCAGGGAGCTCTCGATAAACTGAATCTCTTCCCGCTTCCTGTCGATCATTTCCACTGTGTCCGCCGGAAATTTCCCAGCCGGTACTCGTCCAACGTAGAAATCGCATGGATATACGCTTCCATCCGCCTCTACCACATACTGCATCCCACAGATTCCCCGCATGTCGCAGGATTCCGGCATCTGGCCCACAGAATCGCGATATAATTCTCAAACTGCCGGATATACGGCTGTTTTCCTTCCTTCAAATCACGGAACCACAGCTCGAACAAATCGATCAAAAACGTTACCGTACGCCTCCGGTGTCAGCGAATAATCCGGCCGCCCGGTTCTTCCATAAGCGGATCAAGGCAGGCGATAAACTGGAGATAATTTAACTGGTTTTCCGGTAAAACTCATACGTCTTTTTAATATGAGGCGCGGTTTTGCATAATACCACGGAAAGTATGTTGAAGTCTACTCCGGTCTTCTTAAGCATTTCAATATTCTCCATGATGCGGGTAGAGCTTCCTTTTCCTGCCGGAGTTTTCGGTAATAGTCGTGCTGTTTCGGCCCCCCGTCAAGGATACGCCCACAAGGAAATGATTTCTCACAAAGAATTCCGCCCACTGCTTATCCAAAAGCGAACCATTGGTCTGGATTGCATTGAAAATCTTCACGTTGTTGACATTGTATTTTTCCTGAAATTCGATGGATTTTTCAAAGAACGGAAGCCCGCTCAGCGTCGGCTCGCCTCCCTGATACGCAATGGTACAGCTTCCCTCCGAATAGGCCAGCACCTGTCGGATCACCTCCTCTAACGTCTGGACCGACATAAACCCGTAAGCCCCCTGTTCCCGTTTGGACATCGTATCATAATAAAAACAGTATTCACACCGCAGGTTGCAATTTCCTGACGATGGTTTAATCAGTACACTGATTGGCGGCATAAGCACCCTCCCTCTTTCGTGCCGGCACTCATGCCGGCGTCCATTATCATAAACATACTGATAAATATTATAATGGTTTTTACCGTGCGGTACAAAGTAAACTTAAGCCACGCCCGGTAATTAAATAATCGGCGGCCCTGCTTCCGGTCCGGCAGAATCATGGCCTTTCCAGGGACAGGGGGGCACGAGTCCCCGAAACCGGAATGGCCTTCAGACTCCCTAGGGCCGACCATCTCTTCCAGCGTCTCAATCTTTACCGCCCCAAACATCGCCAGGCTCCGCAGAGGCATGTCATGAAGCATTGACAGCATCATCCGGCTGACGTCGTCATCCCCTGAGTACCGGCCCGAATATCCCTCAACAAGGCCGCCCAGAAGAGCTTTTCCTTTTTCACTGGCCATGATTTCTTTTACGGTTGTATTTAAGGTAATCCGGCCGTCATCCGGTGTTAAGGGCAGTTCATCCCGGAAACAGGCGTTTAAACTGTTTTCTGTCTGCTGCGAAATGGCCGTCCTTAATGACTCGGCAGACATCATATCCAGGGATATGGGAAAGCTGCTTCCCGGAAGCATCAGCTCCCTGCTTAGTCTTAACTCACGGCTGGAGGACGCCGCATAGATCTGATACGTGCCCGCTTCAACCGTCCAGCAGGAGCGGTTCGTATCGTAGCAGGAAAACTTCTCCTGTCCAGGCCCGATTACCACCTCCCTTAACTCTCCAGGCTCTAAGAACACTTTTTTGAAAGCCCTTCAGTTCTCTGACAGCTCGCATCACAGCCGACTGTTTTTGCCGATATAGAGCTGGACGACTTCACCGCCGGAGGTTTCTACCCGTATTGGTAACAGTAATCCTGGCTTCGCCTTCTCTCCTCCTTTTCATCCCCATATCTCCATGCTGTCATAAGAGAAATGGTATATGACAGTCCATAACCAAAAGGGATAAGCTACCGGTTTTTCAGCCCAGTCGTAATACGGTAGCCGACCAAATAGCTTTCCCGGTATTCCACGTCCTTCCCCTCTCCCGCGAAGTATTCGCATAACGGGTATCTTCCAGTGAGAGCGGGAATGTCTCTGCCAGGCGGCCGGAAGGATTCACCGCTCCCGGTCAGCACATCTGCGCAGGCGCTTCCCACAGCTTCCCCGCCCAGGATATGTGAGCAGAATACTTTCCACCCGGTCTCTCCACGGCATTAGGACGGCGGAACCACAGAGGAGAACGACGGTTACATGGGATTTACCGCAGCTACCGCTTCAATCAGCGCTGTATGGGACTCCGGCATATTCAAATGCGTCCGGTCAAAGCCCTCACTCTCATAGGAATCCGGCAGTCCGGCAAATACAAGGACGCCGTCCCGCCCCTTTCGCACAGGCAGCAGCTTCTTCAAGCAGTACCGGATTGATTGTATCCTGTTCCAGCTCATACCCCGGAGCGTATTCAAATGCAATGCCATTTTCGCGGAGAGAATCCAGCACACAATCGACCTGATGGGATTGATCTTTGAGCTGCCGGCGCCCTGATATCTGGGCGTTTCGGCAAATGCGCCGATCACCGCATAGGAACCGTCTTTCTTGAGCGGAAGCATTCCGTCATTTTTGAGCAGTACTGCGGATTCTGCCGCAATCCGCCTTGCAAGCTTATGGTGTGCAGCCGCGACGTATCCTTTTTGCGGACCTCACCGGCTTTCCTGATCATGGTAAGGAGACGCTCTGCCGCGCGGTCTAATACCGCTTCATCCAGTTCTCCGTTTCTCACTGCATCAACAATTTTCTTGTCATTATAAGGATCCGGTCCGGGCATTTCAAGCTCAAGCCCGGCTTTTCAGTGCTTTCACCCTGTCATTCATGGCGCCCCAGTCGGTCATTACCAGCCCTGAAAGCCCCACTCATTCCGAAGAATCTCTGTCAGCAGCCATTCATTCTCACAGGAATACACACCGTTAATCCGGTTGTAAGAACACATCACCGTCCATGGCTGCGCCTGTTTTACCGCCTTTTCAAACGGGGCCAGATAGATTTCCCTCAGCGCCCGCTCATCCACCACCGAATTGCTGACAAGCCTGGCCTTTTCCTGATTATTAGCCGCAAAATGTTTGAGCGACGTTCCGATTCCCTGGCTTTGTAATACATATTACTGCACTGTATGTAGCGTTTGCAAGTACATCTGTACCGAATGCGATCATCAGCATAAGCATTGGTTTATTACATGCTAGAAGCTGTAAGTTCTCTTTTAAATTGAATTTCTCTTTTTTACTTCTACATCAACTTTATCATATTTTTTGCCACCCCATGCACAGATCCAGAAGGAAACGGTTGTCATGATGCCAATCAGTGCACCATAGAGTGCCCAGCCCTGTTTTCCACCACCGAAAAAGTTCTACCAATGGCAGTGCAAGAATTGTGATGACAAACTGGGAAACTGTTCCCATTCCCTGTTTCCATGCAACAATCTCTGTTCTCTGCTGAGGATCCTCAGAAAGAACTGGTGTCAATGCATGATAAGGAATATTTACTACTGTAGATGCTAATGAATATAAAATGTAAATCACATAAGCATATACGACTTTCATCGTTGGTGACATCTCTGGTGCAGTAAATAATAAGAAAATCAGCACACCAAGTACCGGTGCTCCAAAAATGATCCATGGACGATATTTTCCCATTTTACTTCTTGTGTTATCACCAAGCATACCCATGATCGGGTCTGTAAATGCATCAATAAATCTGGATATCAGCATTAAGGTCGCAACCACATAAGAGCTGATTCCGAAAATATCTGTGTAGAAGAATGTCAGAAATGACATTACAAGGAAGAATGCAAGGTTAGAACCTAATCCTCCAAATGAATATTTAAATCGTCCTCTTCATAGAGTCTTCTGACATATTTATAATCCCTTGTCCGGCACATCGTGGCTTTTCCGTTGTACATCTCATCGGAGGCCTGTAAAACTGTCTGGATAGTACTGGCCGCCCGGATCCGGTATGGCCTGGCCCCCGGTCTCCTTGCAGTAGTCTTCTTCCTTTTCTGAAACCGCCCTCACAGAATACCGCCTGGCGGAGCGCCTCTTCCCGCTGCTCCATGTAAGGATCAGCGATTTTCGAACTGTGTATGTTCAGCCGGCAGCTCTGCCACCGCCCTCCGCGGTTGCATAGAAATCGAACCAGTTCCGTCATTTCCCTGACTGATTCCATGGCGTTTCTGCATATCTGCGGCAGGCAGCTTTCACAAGAAACGGGACATTGGTCAGACAGTCCTCAAAACAGTTCTGAACCTTTTCTACCAGACCGTAATCCCCGGTATAATCTCCGTGATCGCTGAAAAAGAAGACGGCGGTGTCGTCGTAGATACCTTTTTCCTTCAGCGCCCTGACAACCTGGCCGGTAAGATCATCCACCCTGCACATCCCTAAATAAACAGCCCGCAGTTCATCGTATTCTGCCTCAGTCCATTCCCTCATGTTCTGCAGGGCCGCCAGTTCCCTCTGCATTCTGGATTTTCCCGAATATCCTTCCGGCGGCAAAATCCGTTCCGGCAGCTTCCTCCGGTCAATGCGGCTGAAATACGGCTCGCTGACCTGATACGTCGGGTGTGGAAGCATCAGCGGAAGAAAGATACAAAAGGCCGCTCTTCCTCATAGCCCCGGATAAATTCCAATTTGCGCCCTCCGTCCAGATCTGATCTAAATCTTTATGCTCGGCAGCTTTCCCCGGTAGAAGGAATAAAAGTTCTTTCCTCCCGCTCCCCCCGGAATGAATCCTTCGGAAGTTCATCCGGCCTCCGGTCTTTCCGATTGTAAAATAAGTATCGCAGTAGCTTTTTATAATACCTGATTCTGTGCGGGCAGCAAGTCATTTCGCTGGTTCATCCAGACATGGTAACCGTGATTCTTAAGGCGTTTTAAAAGTACCGGCTCGTACTCATGCATCATGTGGTTCATGGTGCGGTGTCCGGCCACATGGGGATACCAGCCGCTCATAAAAAGCTGCACCGTGAGGGGGTACACACCGGATTCTGACAGAAGGCGTGAACGAAGTGATACCCGTCCTTTGCCAGTTCATCCAGATTCGGCGTAACCGCCGCCGGATTGCCCAGATGGAACATGGAATCCGCCCGCATCTGATCGGGATTGATGATTACTATGTTCGGACGTTTTTTCATACCGGCCTCTTTTCATCGAACCCCAGACGGCGAAAAAGTTCCTTCGGAGCGTCATTTTTCTCCATGTATTCACGGATATACGCCTTCATCTGTTCGCGCACCGTCTCATCCTCAAGAGAATGCTCCTGGCCAGGATCCTCTTTTAAATCAAAGAGCAGAGAGCCGAATGACGTCGTATCCACCATGTGATCTTACTCTGAATCTTCATGACTTTACAGCCCTTTTGTAAAGGAAAACGGCTCCGCCAGTTCCATTCCCCGCCAGTTCCTCAGGGGAACATGCACCTCGTGAGTGGGCATCAGCGTGTATTCATAAGCAGGAATCTCAGGGATGCTCTGCCGCGTGCATATACACATTAAACGGCCTGTCACATCCACCTGGCTTCCATGGTATCCGAACACCGCATATTTCCGGAAGCTTCTTATCCGAATCCATCACGCCGGTAAGCGGCTTTCCTTCCATGTCCTTCGGAATTCCATACCGAAAAAGTCCAGGAGCGTTGGCTAAGTCGATAGTCTGAACGATTGCGTCTCCCCTGGCCCCGGCGCATTCTCTTCGGCGCGGATCGTAGATATAGAGCGGAGTGTGGCAATCTTTCAGATTGGCATGCTGGTCTTCCCCACCAGCCGTGTTCTCCCAACAGGAATCCATGATCTGTGTTGACAATGAGCATGGTATCGTCCCATAGATGGTACTCGATATCGATATCCAGCACCTTTCCGAGATAGCGGTCGCACTTGGAGAGCAGCGCCGCATATTCGTAACGGACATGCTGGATTGTATTTTCTCCTCTGATGTCGGCGCGTAAGGCGGCCAGTCGGCTTCCTCTGCCGCATCTCCCAAAAAAAGGTATGGGATAGAGCGCTTTGTCCTCCTTCAGGTGAATAGAACGGTTCATGGGGATCAAGGTCTCGATCTGGAGGAACCAGTGATCCGCCTCATGGTTCTTTTCGATGAACTCCAGCCCCTGTTGAAATGTGACTGCCTGGGATGTCTTTTCTTCGGCCTCCATATAGCTGCGGATTGACGGCATCCTGGACCCTCATCCGTCTGTAAGGCGGATAACTCAGCATGACCTCCTTATTCTTAAATACGGTCCGCGGTCATACTGGTACGTTAAATCTGCTTTCCAGAGATCGCCTTCTGTCCCTGGAAATCTCCCATGACGAATACCGGTTGTGATAGGTACAGCCTCCATCCTCCCAGTAGTGCTGATGGTCGCTGACCAGATGGGTGTAGACACCTCCCTTTTTAACAATTCCGGCATCGAGAGTCGTCAAACGGCTCCATCGGCCCCAGCTTCTGTGGAAAAAAGTTGATTCTGCCGTGTGCAGCTCCTTCTCGCCGGCATACATGGCATGCTTCCCATAGCAATTCTCAAATTGGACACTTAAATTCGCCAGTCTTTTGAAATTCGGCGTCTTCGTCCAGTCTACGCCGTATGATTCAGTAAATCGCGTCCGGGAATACTACATCACTCAATTGCCTTCATGCAACTCCTGTCTTGTCTTATTTTCTGTAATCTGTTTCTATATCCACTCCTTTGATGATTTTCAACTATTTGAGCCCCGTCAAAACACTTTTCAGTAAAACTTTTTCAGAAAAGAGCGGTCAAAAGGCTGCTTATGAAAGCTGCCTTATTGATTCTCTGTCAAAATCTGGTCTCATATTCTCTGGGATTTCATCTGAGCATCCGCTGTCAGCTCCTGTCTGATATCCTGTCATATGCGGAAGAATGATTCAGTCTTCCAGATCTTCCATCTCATCTTTTGCCTGTTGACGATAGCGGACAGGTAGTTCTGGTGGCCGCTGTAAAAAGTAGAGGATGATCTTCCGGTGTCCATATGCATACAGAGTTTTAATCATCTGGTGTCTGTAGCTCTCATACTGGGCATATACATTAATCCCTTCTTATGAAATCTTTTACCGATATACACCACGGATACTCTTCCTCCAGAATCTGCTGAAACGCCTCTTCCTCCATTGATTTGCTGTTCAGTCCGCTCAAAAAGCACCGTCAATTTTTCTCTGCCTCACATACTCCAGGAAGCGCGGACTCCTTCACCCGGGTTGGAGTATTCCTCCGACTCACTGATCAATACCATACTGTAATTATGTCTTGTGAGAACCCGTTCAATTCCTTTGCTTTTGGCCCAGATTATAGGAGGATTCAAACACCGACCCTGAATGGAACGGAAAATAAACCCCAATGATATTAGACCTCTGCTTCACCAGACCTCTTCCGAACTGATTCGGTTCATACTGGTAATATTCCATCGCCTCTTTTACAGCCCGTACCTTCTTATCACTTACATTGGCGCTGTTATTCAAAATCCTGGAAACGGTTGAGATAAAACTCCGCCCGCTTTGCTACGTCGTAAATAGATGCTGTCATGTTATGCCTCGATGGTGCCGTTCTTTGCATTCTGTTCTTGAAAGCGTTTTCAAACTTTCTGGATTTATAATAACAAAAAGTGATTATGCAAACAATATGCGTTTCATACAAAAAACAAGATTTTATTTGTGCATTTTTTACATATCTTCTCTTTGTCTTTTTCTTCAGCACTGTCCTCCTGTTTCCGTATCCAGAGAACAGCAAAGAATCCCACAAGTGGATTCTCTTCTCTCTGCGGATCTATAACTGATTTTTCACCCAGACACTTTTACGTTCCAGCTGTGCCTGCCAAATACAGTGGTAAAGACGCCGTTTCTCCATTCTGGAAGCCTCTGAACGCACAGGGCTTACGGTATCGGTGCCTCCTCCG
>VOFH01001544.1_pt1 | contig 19745 bp, 18 predicted proteins | sample 5384091 | NCBI WGS metagenome assembly VOFH01 (sample SAMN12384727, study PRJNA508395) | human gut metagenome | isolation source: healthy gut G | host: Homo sapiens
ACAAGGAGACGACGGTCGACGTGGAGACCGCGTTGAAGCATATCTGGCGCGAGGACAACATCGCGGGAGGCCGACGGATCAACGACCGCGGGCCATGGACATATAAGTGAGGAATCATGAAGCTGGATAATAGACAACTTATCGGTACACGTATGCGGGCGTCCGAGATAAAACGCATACGGCGCAAGTTGGATGAGGAATACGGGCGAATCGTCGAAGGAGTATGCCCAGTATGTGGTACTCCGATACGCAAACCGAGGCGTGGACCGACAGCCAAATTCTGCAGTGAAAGATGCCGCAAGACATATACCCGGAGAAAACAGGCTATGTCTAGATTCAAAAAAGAACAAGACATGAACCTGACCCTGAAACAGCTTCGACAAGAAGCCGCGGATTACAAGGACGCGAGCCGATAAGGCTGTGGACGCGAAAATCTATTCGCGGCGGAGGAAACAAGACGAATCAAGTCGGTCCTACGCATTTCATGCATGCTCCAGCTCAAAACCATCCTGGAACACAAACCGGAACTCATCGAACAGGCGACCACTAGCGGATATGTGGTTGACCTCATGAATGAAATCGACCAATACGGCACGCAGGGTGATGCGGAACGCATGCTCAGACATCTCGGATACACAGGGCCGATACCCACCGGAGACAAGTGAACAAACCATGTCAATGAACCTCACCAAACTCAGCAACGCCGAATACCCGCTCCGTGACGCGCGGGAGGCGATCGACGGTGACAACGCGTTGAACCCATCCGATCCGAGCGCCTACTACACGGCGGCCGGCAACCCACCAGGCGTTTGGATCGGCAAGGGCGCGGAACTCGTCGGCGGCAAGGTCGGCACCACGGCCTCCAGCAAAACCATCCGCGCACTCATCAACGAACGACGCAACCCGTCCAACGGCCAATACCTCGGAGACATCAAAATGAGCGAAGGCGACAACGGGGAAGCGCCGGTCGCCGGCTTCGACCTGACCACACGCCAGCCGAAAAGCATCAGCATCCTCTGGGCGTTCGGAAAGGAAACCAGGGACGGCATCGACGAGTGCATGCGCAAGGCCGCGGAAATGACCATCGACTATTTCGAAAACGAGTATGCGACGACCCGCGCCGGACAAGGAGGCGTCGCCAGCGTCGCGGCCGACGGCGTGGCCGGTTTCGCGTTCGACCACTACGACAGTCGTGACGGCGACCCGCAGCCACACAAGCACCTCGTCATCAGCAACCGCGTGCGCCGCTCGTCCGACAAGATGTGGACCGCATTGGACGGCCGAAAGATCTACGCCAGCATGGTCGAGATCAGCGAAGTGCATGAGAACCTGCTGCAGGACCTGCTCACCGAACGGTTCGGCTGGTCATGGACCCTCAAACAGGACACCAACACCAAAGCGGTGGTCAACAGGTCGAAGGCGTTCCCACAGGAACTCATCAACGCGTTCAGTGGCCGGCATGCGAAACGTCGAAGAAAAATCAGTGGCAAACCGGCAGTCGGACCACGGAGGCGCAGATCGACTTGGAAGTCTGGAAGAACACCCGCAAGGCGAAACCGGAGATCCAACCATCCCTGAAAGCGAAACGCGACCACTGGTTCCGGAAACTCGGCGAAGTCGCTCCCGGCATCCAGATCGACCAGATGCTCAGACGCCAAGGAGGCGGTGGACGCGGAATGCGAGGACGACATCGCACGACTCCTGCTCGGCCAGCTCGCCGACCTCACCCGGCTCGCCGGAGGCGGCGACGAATATCTGGACCGTCAGGCACGCGCCGTCATCCGGAAAACAGTCAACGCGCACACCGTATGGAAACGCACCAACGTGCGCGCCGAAGCCGAACGTCTCCTGCGTGAGGTGCGCATCGACCCCGCACAGCGCATCATCGTCGCGAACAAGATCGCCGACAGGGCGCTCGGCCAATGCGTCAAACTCACACCGGACCGGTACAAACTCTCGGACGGCGCGTTGGACGATCTGAGCATCGCCACACGCCAGGGGCAAAGCGTGTTCGAGGACGCCGACCTCGAACAGTACACGACGACCGACGTGCTCGAAGCCGAACAGTACATGATCGCCAGTCTCGACAAAACCACCGGAATCGGATACAAGCCGGGGGAAGGCAACCGGTGGCTCGACCAGTGGAACGAGCGGATGAAAGCACAAGGCGGCTATCCGCTCGCACCCGACCAGCAGCGGGCGGCCGCATACGCGTTGGAGAACCCCCGCCTGGTCAGCAGCATCATCGGACCGGCCGGCACAGGCAAGACCACCACCATGAAAGCGGTCGCGCAAGCATGGCAGTCCAAATACGGTGCCGACAGCGTCATCGGCCTGGCGACCAGCGCCAGGGCGGTGGGTGAGCTCAAAGACAGCATCGGATGCGAAAGCATGACCATCGCCATGCTCCTGACCCTCAACAATCCCGAACGGATCAAAGCCGAGATCCAACAGGAAGGCAGACTCCAACAACAGTTGAGGAACGCGTCCAACCCGTTGGAACGATTGTTCATCCGCACCAGGATAGCGACCCGTCACATCACGGACTCGTCTACGATCCGGCCGAACCAGCTGATCATCGTGGACGAGGCGGGCATGACCGACACCAGGCTCCTGCAATGGATCACCAAACTCGCCGAATTCCATGGAGCCAAGGTCATCCTCACCGGCGACCCCAAACAGCTCGACTCCGTCTCCGGAGCCGGAGGCATGCTCGGCTACGCCGACCGGCACGGGAAATGCGAACGATTGACCAGCCTCTGGCGGTTCACCGGCAAAGCCGAGAAATGGGCGGACGATCCGGACGGTCCCGCTTCCCGACGACGTTGGGAAGGCGAGGCCGACGCGACGCTCCGGCTGCGTGAGGGCGACGACCGGTTGGACGAGTCGAGCGTCGCCGAATGCCGCCGACTCATCGACGAATACATGGAGCACGACCGTATCCACTGGGGCGAGGACGTCGACCTGGAGGAAGAGGCGTACCAGATGTGCATCAAATGGCAGGCGCTCGGCAAATCCACGCTTCTGCTCGCCGGCACGAACGCGCAGGTACGCGACATCAACCAACGGTTCATCCTCGAACGACGCGCGCAGGGAAGAAGCGAAAGCGATCCTGCCAAGCTCTGCCGTCTGCGCGACGGACTCGACGTCGGAACCGGAGACCAGATCGTCTGCCGAACCAATTCGCGAAACGTGCGCGACCAGATCGGCCGGCCCATCGAAAACGGCATGACGTTCAAATCATCTCCACCGGCAAAGCGGGCGCGAGATGCGTGAACCTCGCGGACGGCGTCGAATGCAGAATCCCGAACGACTGGCTCAAGGAAGCATGCGAAGCCGGATACGCTGCCACCGTCCACCGCAGCCAGGGCATGACCGTGGACCGGTGCGCCGCGGTGTTCCCATCCGACGAGAACATGGCATGCAACCTGCAATACGTCGCGGGCTCGCGTGGCAAGGAGGAAAACCATTTCCTGTTCGGATGCAAAAGCGAAGAGGACCGTCATATCGACCACATGCTCACCGGTGCGGAAGAGGACCCGAGGAAAATCGCCATGAGCCGCATGCTCGACTCGCTATTGACCCACACGGAGACCATGACCGCGACCGAAACCATGGAACAGGAATACAAGGACCGGTACGATCTGAAACGGCTGCTCCGCGAACACGATTACGCGGCCGGACTCATCGCCGGCCCCCACCTGCTCGCCATGCTCGGCAAGACGCACGACGCGAGGACCGTGGACAAGATCAAACGCAGTCCAAGCTTCGAATGGCTCCGTGGAGTCTGGTCCCGCGCCTACATGACCGACCCGAAGCGCGCCACTGCCATCATCAGCCAAAGCCTTGAGAAGAAGCCACGCAGGCTCACGGCGGAGAAGGCCGAACACGCCGCCATCCACGCGGCACGCGGCATGATGCCCGCGGCCGGCACGGAAACAGGCGGCACGTTCACGCTCGACATGGACGCGCCATCCGACATGATCGAAACAGTCCGGCACATGATGGACGAGACCGGCATCCCATATCATGAGGAACCATCCCTGGACCCCGGCCGCAGCCGGTTCAGCATGGACGAGCGGTACACGCCGGCGGTCAAGGCCATGCTTGACGCGCATATACAGGCCCGGGACGATATCGACCAGTCCATGTTCCCCGAATGGGAAGCGTTGCGCAAAACCGCACGCGGGATCATCAACGACGATCCGGACCTGAAAAAGAAAAACCGGCCCGTGGAACCCGACTGGGCGGCGACCATAGCGGGACGATTGAACGCCAACCTGTTGGACCGGGTCAACGGCAGCGTGCACGACGATTGGGTGGGTGGCATCCTGCCTCCCATACGCTCCCGCAAGCATGACGCGGCCCTCGACCTGGTGCGGCAGAACGAACGGCTCATCGAAACCAGGATCGACAGCCTCGAACAGGAGGCGCGCCGAACCAAGCAGGCATGGGTCGGCCAGGTACTCGCCGCGGCCGGGGACTCCGACAAGCGTCTCCTGCGCGACGTCGTCGTCTACCGCGCCATGGAGTGTGGAGGACGCCGACAATCCGCTGGGAGAGGCCTCCATGCGGAAAGCGGCAGACAGGAACAGCATTGGGCCAACCTCAACGGCCGCATCAACCACACCAGCGAAGTGGTCAAGCCGCCCAAACCCACCCGGGAAGGGACCCGCATCCCGGTCACGGCCAAGACTCCGATCGCGGAAAAGCCAATACGGAAAGAGCCGGTCGTCCATGTGGAGGGAAGGCTTCTGGACTCCGGCATTCCAATGGACCCAAACCCACGCCCGACGGGGACAGACTGCTCGGCCGATGCTCCCGGGACATCGGTTTCATCAGCCGTATGTCCGACATCGCGGACGAGGCGGCCCTCGACTTCATCCATGGCAGATACGATCCCGACGTCACCCTCGGCAGGATACGCGACGAGGTCGGCGGCATCGCCCAGGCATGCCGCGAGACGTTTGGCGAGGATTACAGCGACCATATCGACGAGGCCGCACAATCGGCCCTTGACGCGCTGACCGATCCCATCAACGGCAGGATCGCCCGATTGGCCGACCACGGAACGGGAGAAGCGGAAATCATCGACGCGAACCGCAGGGACCGCATGCGACGATTGGAGGAATACTACATGGAACGGGCCGCCATGGACGCGGACGAACGTAGCCACGACACGTACTCGCTGCTGCCACCGACCATCAGGCAAAGCCTCGACGCGCTCACCATGACATATGGAGGAACCGCCACGGACCTCATGGACGCGGAAGCCACCCAGAACAAAAGAACCATGCAGCCCATGGACCATGACATGCCCACTTGGGACGAACTGCGGCAATGCTCGACGACCATCGAGGAATACTACGAAACGCATCCGTCCGACAGGCACGAGGGCCGTCTTCCCGAGGATGTCGAGCAGAGTCTACTCACGCTCGCGTCAATGTACGGCATGGGACGGGAAGCGGACCAGAAGGAACTCGAAACGATGCGAGAGACCCTCCATCGGCTTCCGATGGATGAATCGCATGTGGAACAGACAACGGAAAACAACAACGAAAGGACAGCAACATGGCAGGAATCCTCGAGACTCTCGTAGAATGGCTTGTCTCGGTAAGCCAATGGTTCAATGATTGGGATATCACAATACTGGTGCCGGCGCTCATCATCCTCACGGTGATCGCCGGAGTGACCGGGCGGGCGGCCACCGGGCCGAGACTATGGATGCAACTCGTCTGGGGCACAGCGACCGTCATCCTCGGCCTGGTCGAGGTCGCGATCATCTGGACCATTATCGCCCGCTACCTGCCGGTCGCCGATATGGGCACACTCATCAGAACATGCTCCAACACAAGCCGTTGCTCGTCACAGAATAAGTGCAGAGGATGGGCGTGCGTGGCGGCGATGGGCATTGTCGGGAAAAGTCACCGCCATTCGTCAGTCGACATTGGACCGACGTCCGTCGTATGCCTGCCCGTCGGATGGTGCGGCACGCAGAATGAATTCGCCCATGTCCGGGACGGTGAAAGCGACCTTGCCATGCTCCGGGGAATAGATCAGTCCGAGTTTGATCAAGGAATCGCGTGCCATGGACACTTCGCCCGGCGTCTTTCCAAGTCGTCTTGCGATTTCCGACGTCGAACTCGGCGTATCGCCTCCGATTTCCGCCATGGCCGTGAGATATCGTCTTCCCGGGGTCGAGGCCCTCTGCCATCTCGATGAATACAGTCCCTCATCCAGTTCCCGCCCTCGCGTATGGTTCGCTTTCCGCCACCGCACTCAGCGGCGTCGGATTCGAGTCCGACGCATTCCAAGCGGCTTTTCCATAAGCCTGGATGAAATACGGATATCCATGACTGACCCGGACGAGTTCTTTCAGCGCGTCGTCTGAGAACGGCCTGCCGTTGCTTTGGGCGGGCTTTTGGAATCCTTCGGCGGTGTCGGCATCGTCAATTGCCCTATGCGGCGGTATTCGAACAGTCGTTCCGCATATGATCTTGATTTGCTGAGTGTCCCTGGGAGATTCGGAAGACCGGCCCCGATGATGTAGAAAGGCAGCCCCTCTTGTCCCATCCTGTGCTGGATGGATATGAGCGTTCCCAGTGGTTCTTCCGACATTTCCTGCAATTCGTCGATGAACAGGTAGAGGCCCGAGTTGTTTTTCCGCAGTTCTTTCGTGACGGATTCGATGAGAAGCTCGAGTTTGAACAATTCGTCCGCCTGTTCCGGTTTGTCGGTGCTTACGGTCACGCCTGCTCCGAAGAAGTCGAGTGATATCGAGTTGACGTTTGCTATCGCCTTGGCGAGGTTTTCCCTTAACCATGATGAGGGGAGACGCGTGGCTGCGAGTGTTATCTCGTGGAAGAGCGCGTCATAGTCGGTTTCCGTGTTCCCTTCCGCTTCGATTCTCGCCGTGGCCATGTCCTTCGAGGAGGCCAGTTCCTGCAATGCAATGAGGAGGACAGTCTTGCCGACGCCTCTTAGTCCGCTGAAGATGATCCCTCTGTCGAGCATATGCAGTTTGGTGCGTGCGACCATACGGTCCATGGTCTCGAGGTCTTTCTCCCTTCCGACGAGTTCCGGCGGACGCATCCCCGCGCCTGGCATGAAAGGATTGAGCGCTTGGATTGGTGGCATGTCGTTCATGGCCGGTCTCCTTAGAATATAAACAATCTAAACATCTATAAAGCATTATAGGCTCTTATAAAGCCATATAAAACACTATAAAGTTGTTGATGGTACATCAGTGATGTTTAAACGTCGAAGTAGAACGACGCCACCTTGGAACGTAGCGGAGCCTAATCTGCGAAAAACCAATCAAACCGGTATATCTCCTCTTGAGCCTTCGGATTGCCCGAACCTATGAGAATCCATACTGGAGGATTTGAGCAGATTCTCCAATTCAATGGATGGATTGAAAAGCGTCCTTTCCATGAAACGACGCAGAGAGCCGGACCCTTGGAAAGCAGGGATTGAGAATGTTATCAAGGGCATCACGAAGATATCGGGCATGCGATGCGAACGGCTCACTGCCGACAGTGAATCCAAGCCTTCTGAGATATAGAATCACGAACACGGCAACCGTTCGAGTGTTTCCCTCACGGGAACGGATGAATCTGCCACAAGCGGGATGAAATCGAACGCCGCGATTCCACGTCTGTCGGTCCGTGGAAGCCCGGCCTGGCGCCTTTTCTCCTGGTCGAACTCGTAATCCAGCATCTCTCCGATCAAGAGGAAAGGAGCGTAGGGGACTGAATCTCCTCGAAGGACCGGCTCCTTTTTGATCAGATTGACCCGTCTCCACCGTCCAACCCAATCATCCGTGAACACTCCATCGAAAAGATGACGATGGATCCGCATGATTTCCAATCGTATGCCAGGTTCCGGCGGCGTCGCAGGCCCGGTAGATATCCGCGGACGTCATGCCCTTGAGCGGCCCGTGAGGCACTTCACCCGCGAAGTCGAACAATGCCGTGAACGGAATGTCGAGGGCGTCGCAGATCAGGATCGCCTCATCGATGCTCATCTTTCGCTCATGGGAGACAAGCCTGCGCAAAATGCTGTATGGCAGGCCGCAATCGGGATGCCTGTCGTGGATCAAGGCCAGAAGTCCGTTTACGCTGATGCGCCTGTCCTTCAGATTCTCCCTACGTTGTCCATCGCGACGCAGGTAATCGAAAGAGAAGGTGGTGAAGAAGTGCGCATACGGTGATCTACTTCCTTTTCCTGTTCAGATCGTCGAACGACAATCCGATGCCGTACTGCCTGTCCGGCACCAGGCGCGCGTCGAACGTCTTGCCGGCCTTCGATTTCAGGCCGGACACTTTCGGACGCTTGCCTTCAACGTGCGGCGGACCATGCTGTCGGTCAGCTTCTTGCCGAACTTCTCCGCGAAGATCTTGTAGCCGCAACCCTCGCTGAGCTTCCAGGCGCCGGTGTCATCCTTCATGCTCTTGTTCGACGAACACTGCCAGACGCTCCCGGTCTTGACCACGGGTTTGCCGCAACGCGGGCAGGGGCCGAACGACTCACGTTCGCCGGCCTGCTGCGCCAACTGTCGCAGGCTGTCGCGCTGGGTCATCTCCATGACACGGCCGGGCATCGCCGCGCAGGCCGTGCGGATCTCGTTCAGAAAGACCGTCTCGTCGCCCCTGCCATGTTCGATGTCGGCAAGGCTTTGCTCCCATTGCGCGGTGAGCTTCACATCCTTCAACTCGTCTACGGCGACACCGACGAGCATCCGCCCGGCAGTGGTGCTGCGTATCTGCTTGCCCTTACGCTGCAGGTAGCCGCTTTTGACCAGGCTCTCGAGAATGCCGGCGCGGGTCGCAGGCGTGCCGATACCGCCCGAATGGCTCGTGTCGTCATCCAAGGCGGCTTTCAGATCGCTGTCCGCGACGAAACGGCTCGCATGCTCCATGGCGGACAGCAATGTGGCCTCCGTGAACGGTTTCGGCGGCGCGGACACGCCCTCGGCGAGGGAAGGTGAGCCGGACTGGGAGAGAGGTCCCTTCCCGAGGGAGTCCGGTATCCGATTCACAGGCTTCTTCTCCGCATCGTCCTTTCGCGACGTGCCCTCGATGGCGGTCCAACCCGCCTCGACGGTAACGTCGCTCGACGCGGACAGCGGAACCCGTTCCGTGGAACCATCGGCATGACGTTCATCAATGCCGCATCGACTTTCACCGTGTCGTGGACACGGTCCGTGGCGCAGGCGGCCCACATGCGCGTCAGGATCACGGTCATGACCTTGCGTTCCATGTCCGTCAGGTCATGCTGGAACACGTCGTATGTGAGACGCCGCGTCGGAAGGATTGCGGTATGACCTTGGACCTTGTCGTCCGCGACGCACCGCATCGGATCGAAGCCGCCGGCGGAATACAGGTCGTGGATCGCGTCGACGGGCTTCTGATCCAGGAAACCCAACGCGTATTTCGGCTGCAGCAGTTCCTTCAACCCGTCCACGTCATCATGGGTGACGTATTTGGAATCGGTGCGGGGATAGGTCGCTACCTTCATCTCGTACAAGTGCTGCAGACAGTCCAGCGTCTGCTCGGCGGTCAGCCCGTGCCGGTCGCTCATGGCCTTCTGCAATCCGGTCAGGTCGAACAGGGTCGGCGGCTTCGCATGCTCGCGACGCCGTCTCACCTCCAGGATCTCCACGGGAAGCCCCATCGCGTCGGCCAGTATGCGGCGCGCCATCGCCCGGTCCTCGATCTTCCCGCTTTCAAGTGTCCACCCGTCCATCGGCACGATGAGTCGCCAGAACGGAGTCGGCTTGTGTGATTCGATGGCGAGATCACGTTGGACGACCATGTTCAGCGTGGGTGTGCGCACTCGTCCGAGCGACAGACTGCGATGCCAGGCGAGCGTATGGGCGCGTGACGCGTTCATGCCGACCAGCCAGTCGGCTTTCGCCCTGGCGTCCGCCGCGTCGGCCAGACCATCGTAATCGGATTCCGGACGCATCCTTTTCCACGCGTCACGGATGGCCTGCTCGTCCAATGACGCGACCCACAGACGCAGGGACGGTTTGGAAATCTTCGCGGCCATGAGGATACGACGGAATATCGCCTCGCCCTCACGGTCCGGATCGCACGCGTTGACCAGTTCGGTCACCTTGTCGGAACGAAGCAGTTCGGAGAGGGAACGGTAACGTTGCACCGCGCCCTTCGCGCCGCTCAGACACCAACGCCATGACTTCGGATCGATGGGAAGGGACTCCATCGTCCACTTATGCGCGGACCAGGGCATGTCCGTGTATTCCTCCGGATCCGACAATTCCACCAGATGACCCTGCGCCCACGAGATGAGCGCCCCTCCGGCCGAAACATACCCATCACCCTGCCGCACATCGCCCAACGCCTGCGCGATGGCGAAAGCCACGGAACGTTTCTCAGCGATCACAAGACGCACTTCAATTCCTTCCCGATATCGAATGGTGCGTCCCTTCCACACGCATCCCAACCGATATCGGTTTTTCATCCTCGAAAAAAATATCGGCGGCGAAAAACCGGGGGCATGTGGACGGAGGAAGACGGGAAAGCCCCGTCGGAAAGGAAACCATCATGGTCGACGTAAGCCAACGGTCGGAACTGTCCTTCATGAACCATGACGCTCTCTCACACGCCATCGAAAACATCCTCGACCGGCATGAGGAGATCCAGGACTGGACCATCCTCTACACGCAACGGGAACTCGGCATGAGATATCCGGGCATCGACTTCTCCACCGCGTCCACACTCGCGAAGATCGCCACCGATCCCGGACTGTCCAAGGAATTCGACCAATCACTCACCGCCGACGCCATCGAACGCATGCGGGCCGTCCCACTGCCGGACCGTCCGGAACAACGGTCGGACGCTGGGCTTCCCATGCCGGATCCCGGCATCGACCCGAACTCCGGCAACGGTCCCATGGGTCCCGGAATCGGAATGTGACGGAAAGGAGACGAACATGGAAAACCCGACCTTGGAACGGATGGAAGCATGGCGCGACCAGGCGACCGAACGGTTATCGCTCTTCGCACGAAGCAACGCCATCGAAGAGCCGATCGGAATCGGCGAGGAATGCTACCAGCTCGGAGAGGACTGCTACAAGCCCGACAGGTACGACCAATTCCGCTGGGTCACCGAAGACCAGTTCGACTCGGTCCTCCCACCGGGAATCGAACACGACCGGTACATCGCCATGACGAACATGACCGGCTTCGACGACGTGGCCAAGGAATGGTCCGCGAACTGGAACGACCCCGGATACTGGCATGATGCCGCGGCCGATGCCTTATGGTCCAGCAACGACGGCGCCTATTGGACCACCCGCGACGAAGACCCGTCGGACGCCGTCATGGCGCGCGCCACCGCCGCATCGCAGATCGCCCTTGAACTGGACGCCGATAATCTCATCGAACGCACGCCGGAGAACATCGGACTGCTACATGACATCGTCGATACCGTCCATGACATGGACGGTGAAAGCGACCTCGGATACTACCGCGCCTACCCGTCCGAAACCGCCCGCGAAACCGTCGGAGAGCATCTCACCGATGGCGAGATCGCGGAGAAAACCATGTACGGCGGATGGAACCCCGACAGGGACCGGTATCTGAGGGTCAACAAGGACGGCGACTGGGTCGGCATGGACCAGACCACCGCGGACCGGCTCGTATGGGACAACCGTACGCCGATCCTGAAAAGCGTCGGCGCATACGCGGACGACATGCCGGCCGACCTCACTGACCGCGTCTGCGTAATGGACGAACGATCCTCCGCCGCACGCGTGAAAGCGCCGGACCCGTGGACCGGCGTCGACTTGGACGCCTTGTTCCAAGCCAGCGGGCCGACCATTCCCGATCCGGATCCCGGCATCGACCCGAACTCCGGCAACGGTCCCATGGATCCCGGAATCGGAATGTGAGAACCAACCATGTCATCCATCGATATGGAACGGTTCCTGGCAATGACATCAACCGGTATCGGAACAAAACCGGCATGCCTTGGGCCGCATTGGCCGAAAAAAGCAGGCGTGAGCCCGGCGATGTTCACCCGCATCAAAAAAGGCTCGGCCGTCACCCTCGAGGCATTCGCGCAACTGTGCTCCTCATTCCAACTCAATCCCATCGACTACATGCCGGAACTCCAAACAAAACCAACGAAGGAACAACCAATGGAAGACGTGAAAAGACTCAGCATCGACGGCAAGGACTTCACCATCGAGGACGTGGAACTGCGATCCGGCCCGGCCTGGGCGAACGGTCCGAGACGCGCCGACGCGGAACTACCCGACGGGCAGGTCCTCGGCAGCATCATGGCATCGGACGGCGAATGGCTCTGGCGTCTCGCCGGAGAGAAATGGAACCATACGGAACCGGCCGAAGGCCCCATCACCGAATACATCGGCCATGAACCGAACCGCCTCTCGGCCATCAGAAGCCTATTGCAGGCCATCGAGGACCGGTATTCCACCACGGCGGCCGACGACCCATGGGCATCCATGCCGGACGCTCACTCCACCACCATGCCGGATGCCGTCAGCCAGACCCAACCGGCACAGGTCGGGGATCCCTGGGCTTCGGCCTTCCCAGACGCGAACGCCCTGCCCGACCCGGATCCAGGCATCGACCAAGGCGCCATGCCAGCCACCGGACCCGGGATCGGAATGTGAAAGGAGACGGACATCATGCGTGACGACAAGACCGGAACGGACGAGGAACTGAACACACCCGACACGGCGAGAACCATTCCAACACGAAGGAGGAAGGAACCCGAGCCTCCGGCGACGGACGAGTGGCGTCCACCCGCATCGCTGAACCCCTGGGCGCGCGCGTTCGACGGCGACAGCCTGCCGGACGAACCGTACATGGGAAGCAACAAAAAACCGAAACAACTCTCCAACATGCTCCCGTACCCGAATCCGGCATCGGCCGACACGGCGGACGACAAGCCACGCCCCCATTGGAAGGCATGCGGTGAGCCGAATGGAAGGAACAGCCACAATGATCGACGAAAACACCAGCCGGCAGGTCGAAGAACTCTACCGTTCCGACGATTGGGCCGAACTGCGTTGGGCACGCGAACATTCCACCCCACAGCAGATCGCACGGCATCTGCTCGACCCGCAATGGCGGAACCGCGACTACAACGCGTTGGACGAACTCGTGGAAATGACCCACGACGCGGACCTTTCCAGCCTCTCCGAGGACGATCTGGAAACACTCGCGGCCAGCGGACTGCCGGAACTCCGACAGGCGATCATCCGCTATGCCGGCACGCCGGCACGTCTGCTCGAGGACATGGCCCGCACCGAAAGCAACACGAGACTGCTGCAGATGCTCGTCGAATCAGGCAAACTCAGCCAGAACACCATCGACCTGTGCTGCTGGAACCAGACGGACAGCCGACTGGCGGCAAGCATGCTGCCGAAAGCCTCGGACGACCTGCTCCACCGTCTCAGCGGACGCGACTGGTGGCCATCCAGGAAGAACGCCGTCGAATCCGGCAGACTCGACCGCAAGGACCTGGACGACATGATCAAAACGGAGAACCACCCGGAAGTGGTCTCCGCCCTGATCGGCACAGGTGAATTCGACATGGACAGCGAAGCCGAAGCCATCAGACGGGTCATCACCTCACCCAGGCTTCTCACGGCATACACCAATCCGATGAACCGCAGATACAGCCTCGACCAGTCCCGGCAGGAAGTCGTCCGACAGGCCTCACGAACCATGCTGGAGCATGCCCCGTGGGAATGATCCTCAGTATGCCCGACGATGATGACGAGAACTGGCGCATGCTTATCGACACGGCGGCGACGGAATACGCCGGGGAACTCGGCCAGAACATGCTCGGCCTCATTGCCCGGTCGGAAGGCAACACCCAGGCACGGACCATCCTCGCCGAACAGGGACTTCTGAAAGCCACGGCGTCCAGCGTGGAACGGACGTCGACGGCATCTCCCGGAAGGACGGAACCTACGGGTTCAACCTGCGGCTGCTCCGGACGCCTCAAGGACGACGTCGACTATTCCTCGGCCCATCACATGCGGAGAAATACCTGTGGGCCGGCAGCGTGGACGCGCAGATCGCGAAACTCCGCGAGATCGATGGAGGCATCAGGCCGGAAGACCGTCCCGAATGGTTCACCACCGAATGGATCAACCAAACTGAACGGGAAATGAGGACGCCGTCCGATGGCGACATCGAAGACGCCCTCGACGCCGCGTTGTCAGGCCAGTACGCGGCGTTCGAGAACGCGATCATCGGATACATCGACGCGCACGACCCGGACGCTGGAACCAGCGAGAACGGCGCGAGCCAATTCACCGGATACGAGGTCACCGACCGTGCCGGGAACGACGCGCCCACGGCCTACCGGCTCGACTGGTTCGACGACGAGGGTCTGGTCCACGAAGGTCCTAAGGTCACCGTGAAGGAACTCATGCGAATGAGGGAGGGCATCTTCGACAGTCCGGACTCCTGGGACTCCTTCGACACGACGCCTTCCATACGCGCCGCCGCGAAGGCCGCCGAGAAGGAAGCCGAACCCGTGGAAAGCAAAGGACCGCAGATCGTGTTCGCATCGCTGTCTTCAGACCACGGCATGCCGGAAGGAGCTGTGAACCTCCTGGACGACGACGCGGCGCAACAGGTCTCGAACATCCTCTCCGACGCCAGAAAGACCACGGAGACGCAGACCAGCCCGTCCGATGATGAGCAGGGAGCAGCGTCGCGGGGAACATCAACAGACTATTGGACGCTGCCCGTCACCATGGTCACGAGCAACGGAAGCCACCAGGTGACAGCCGACGAGGTCATGGCCGCCACAGACCGGACGGAGCGTCACGACGCCACCGCAGTCGGAACCGAAGAGACGGAAGCGTCCGACACGGCCACGGACCCGGATATGGTGGCGGAGCCTTTCGACTGGAACGCGGTGGACGCCCTCAACGCCGGCATCCGCGACTGGTATGTCCACGAATTCCCCGGCGACCCGGAGGAGGCATATCGACCCGCAGGCCACGTTCCAAGAGGCCGTCGAATCATTCCCCAAGGGCGACGGCCATGACTTCTACGCGACCACCGGAGCGACGGACTCCATCGTACGTGAACGCGTGTTCGAGGAACTGTCCAAACGCCTCGACTGCGAATATTCGGACATCTACGACGCGTGGCTGCATCGCAAGAGCCTCGACCCGGCCCTGCTCGGCACGAAGAGCGCGCGCATGCGCCACGACATCGAGGACATGCTCGGAGGCGACGCCGAATCGTTCACCACAGTGGACGCCATCGCCGACCGCATGGCCTCCGACCCGCATCTGAGGGCCATCATCCGCGAAGCCGACAAATCCACCGCCATCGGCAGCCATGATTTCGAAACGGGCCTCAAAGACGCCATCGGAGACCAGCCACGAATCGAACGTCTCATGGACGACGGCCGGCTTGCGGACCTGATCTACGACATGGTTCACGACGAGCACCGGTTCGACGCGTCCGGCCACGCCGTCACCGTAACGGCCGAAACCCTGTGGACGCCGGATGAGTTCCAATCGATGATGGAACTCATCACCCGGGTGTCCGACCGTCTCGCCGACGACGCGAACGTCCAGGCCATCATGGGGGAGACGACGTCGGCGGAGGAGGAGGCGGAAGCCGGATTGGGACAGCTGATCGACGATGAGATCGACATCGTCTCGCATGATGATCCCGACATGGCGCGCGCGGCCGAAGACGAATACGTGGCGGACGGACGGTTCGCCCAGACCGTGTACCGCAGACTTGCGAACATCCGATCCGAACGGTCGGAAACGGAGGATAACGACACCGAGACCGCCGAGACGGACGATATGGGGAAGACGCCGACGGTGGCCACAGACTCCGACGCTCCGGACGTCACAGGCTACGACATGGAGGAAACCGTCGAACGCCTGAACCGCATCCGGACCGGAGATGACGATCCTATCGCGAAGGCCCACGCCGTCAACGCCGTGAGCGACATCGTCGCCGCGGACTCCGCGACGAACGCCCTGATAACGAACCCCGGCAACGACAAGAAGGCCGTGCTGGACGAAGGCCGACTGCGCGCCGTCGTCACCACGGCGCTCACGTCCATGACGGTCGGAGAATCCGACGGCTTCGCGGAAGCCATCAGCGGCCCCGATGCGGCCGACCAGATCGCCGGGCAGGTCTACGACCTCGTCGCCGGCAACAGACGCTATGACATCGACGGACTTGTGGCATACCTGGCGTCCGACGATGATTCCGCAACCGCGGAAACCTTGGAGGACAGACCGGAGGACATGCCCGTCGAATCCGAATCCACGGACGACACCCATGCCGAGACCGGAACGGATGAGGTGTCCGACGACGAGCCCGACGTGGATTTCGGTTCCCCGGAACGCGAGCTCGCGGCGGAGATCGTCATGCAGGAGGGTGGCACGCGCCAGGAGGTCCGCGAGCACTTCTCCGACGCGGAACTCGACCGGATCGCTCGCGACGAGATGGACGCCGAGACACCGGACGACGCCGGAACGGAAAACGATGTGGCGGACACGGCCGACGACCTTAGTCCCGAGGACAAGGAACGCATCGCCGGGAAGGTCAGACTGTTCGGCATCAAGGTCGGACAGTTCGAGGTCGCCCGCCTCCTGAGACGCGGTGCGACCTTGATGCAGATCGCGGACATCGCCGACAGCTACGACCGGAACCGTCGCGTCGGCATGGACCGCGACGAGGCCAGGCCGCCGCCGAACGCGAACACGGATATACGGGCGAAAAGCCCAGGACGGAAGTGGAAGCCTCCACTGCCGACACTGGCACGGACCCCGACATGGCGCCCGCGCAGAAGGAACCAGAACCGGATGCCACGGAGGAGAAGGATGCTTCCGCCGGCGAAGATGTGGCGGCGCCGGAGGATGTTCCGGAGTCCGGGCGACGGGATGAGCCGGTCCGGACGACGGTCGCGGCCACCGTCGAAGCGGAACAACTCGCCTTCGATTTCGACGACATGCCGGCCGAACTTGACTCCCGGCAGAATCGGGGGGAAAATTATAGTCAAACGAAATTAGATACGTTGTCTAATTCGGGTTCTTCCCACGAAACGGAAGAAAACGATGCGAGGAAGGAGACGACCCGAAATGACGGTCAAATACTGCCCGTACCAGGGGATCAAGAAGATGAGGTACCTGTTCATGGCGGAGCATCTGCCGGAACAGCTCAAGGAACTCAAGAGGCAGGGGATGCCGGCGTTGGACGCCTACATGGACCAGGTCCAGAAGGACTACGGCCGGACGATCACCGAGTACGTCAACCATTGGGACAAGACGCACCAGCACCTCAAGCAGCCGGGCAACTGGGATCCGTGGTTCAAGGGACTCAAGATGGCGGAGCATCAGGCAGAGGAGATCGCCATCAGGAACGTGATCGAAGCCCTCTGACCCACATCGACCGCGGTCTGCTCGACCCGGACCTGCAGGCCACGGGATCCAGTCTCGAACGTGCGCGTGCGAACGTGCACGCCATCGAGGTGCTGCGCGACCTCGACGACAGCGGCCGCGAACCCACCGAGGACGACATCCGCGCCCTCGCCGCGTACGCGGGATGGGGAGGCGCCCAGAAGGCGTTCGAGGAGGATGGAGCCGATCCGGCATGGAGCGGAATCAACACGCGTCTGCGCGAACTGCTCACCGACGCCGAATACGCGGACGCGCGCAGCAGCACGCTCACCGCCTTCTACACGCCAAGGCCCGTCGCGGACGCGATGTGGCAGGCGCTCGGCAAGGCCGGTTTCGGCCGGGATCCGAAGCTCCCGGACATGGTGCTGGAACCCGGCTGCGGAACCGGCAACTTCATCCGATCCACCCCGGACGGATCCTCCTACGCGTTCACCGGCATCGAAGCCGACCCGATCAGCGCCGGCATCGCACGCTACCTGTGTCCGGACGACGACATCATCAACAACAGGATGGAACGGACCGGCCTGCCCACGGACGCGTTCGACCTCGCGATAGGCAACGTGTGCCGTACAGCGACGCGATCAGGATAGACGGCACCGTCATCCACGACTGGTTCATCCAACACAGTCTCGACGCGGTGCGCCCCGGCGGCCTCGTCGCCGTGCTCACCAGCCGGTACACGCTCGACAAGAACACGTCGAACATGCGCCGCGAACTCGCCCGCAAAGCCGAACTCGTCGCCGCATGCCGCCTGCCCAGGGAAACGTTCGACAGGCAGGCCGGCACTGAAGTGGTCTCCGACATCCTGATCCTACGCAAACGCGACGAGCCATTGGCCGACACGTCCGCCGAATGGGAGGACACCACCGAATTCCGGGACGGCGTCACCGCCAACAGGCTGTTCGTCGACCATCCCGAATACGTCGCCGGAACCATGACCATCGGCTCGGGACCATTCGGCCCGCAGATCGACGTCACCGGAACCAGCGACATCACCCAATTGGGCGGACAGGTCGAACGCATCCTCACCAGCCAGCTCGAAGAGTACGGCATCGACCTGCACGACGGACTCGGCGAACGCGCCAACGAGCCGATCGTCGTACCTGACAAGACCCAACAGACAGCCATGCGCTACATGGTCGACGCCAACAACCATATCTGGTATGGCGACATGGACGGCCAGCTCGTTCCCGCGCACTCCCGCGTCAGAAAAGGCGGGGACGCGCGCATGGCGGACATGCTGCGCCTGCGCGACCAGACCGAACGACTGCTCGCCATCGAACGCGACCCGAACACCGCCGACACCACCGTAGCCCAAAGCATCAGGGACCTCGACGAGGCGTACGACCGGTTCGTCGCATCCTGGGGCAGGCTCAACTCCAAAGAGAACCTGCGCGTGTTCGACCCGAACAACTCCGATCCGAGCCTCAACCAGCTCTACACGTTGGAAAAGACCGGGCCGGACGGTTTCGAAGCCAAAGGAGACATGCTCTCCAAGAGGGTCGTCACACCGGTGCCTCCGATGCCCGAACACGTGCGGGAACCCGTCGACGCGATGGCCATCAGCCTCGACCGCGATGGCTACGTGGACCTCGACCTCATCGGCCGGCTGCTCGGCACCAGGGACGACATCGAAACCATCGACAGGCTCGGCGATCTCATCGTCACCGACCCGGACAACGGCACACCGCTGCCGGCGGACGAATACCTGTCCGGCGACGTGGGCGGCAAACTCGACCACGTCGACGAGCTGTTACACGCTATGGTCGGTCAGCCCGAACGGACACGCATCCGGCAATGGCTCGCCGACAACGATCTTCAGGACATGACGCCGCCGGCATCCGTGGAAGGTTGCCGTAGGGAACTCGTCCAGACGGGAGCATGGCAGAGCGCCACCGATCCGATCCACGCGCGCAAATCCGTGGCCGAGGCCCCCTGGTTCTCCAACGTGCTCAAAGAACACGGACGCGGACAGAGAAGAGCCTTTCGCCAGCATGTTCCTGGATGACTGCAAGCCCGGCGTCGACCTGCTCGAAAAGAACTGGAACGCCCAACGGCCCCAAGGAAACAATCTGTTCGACACGATCTTCGACAGCGGCTGGTCAAGCGACGACGAGGGAGCATCCAGCAGCGCCATGCGCATGCTGTACAAGGCCGTCACGGCCGACCCCAAGGCCATCGACGACAGGACCATAGCCACGATCCTCAACACCAGCGGTTCAAAAGCGGACCGGTACGCGACGCCTTGCGCAAAGTCACCGATCCAAGCCTGTGGGAGGTGGAGGACCACGGCTACT
>VOFH01002201.1_pt1 | contig 19744 bp, 30 predicted proteins | sample 5384091 | NCBI WGS metagenome assembly VOFH01 (sample SAMN12384727, study PRJNA508395) | human gut metagenome | isolation source: healthy gut G | host: Homo sapiens
TTCTGAACATTGCCGTCCAGCGCATAAGTGGCTCCGCTGAGAGTCCAGCAAAGATCTTCGCCGTCTCATTTCTTCCAGTTTTTCGAGATTGATGATGACCGGTGCTTCTTGCTCTTAGGTTGTCCACTAACTTCGACACTCGTCGAAACTCTTCTGTCCTGTCACCACGAGCTTAAACTGTTTGCCTGTATTCTGCACTTTCTTTCAAAGCTTACCACCTTATTTCTTCCGATTTGCGATCCATTCTCGCTGAACAATGTGTTGTTTCTGTCCGGATAAGCAGGCTGTGCTCTCCGCACCCGGCACGGCGGGTACGAGCTACAGGAGCGCTCGATAGCCTGGATCTCCTGCCTTTTCTCCGCATCCCTGACACCGATGAGAATTTTAAACTTATTGAACCTGTCTCCCATTAAAAATACCTCCTGTTTCAGGCTTTCTTCCGATAGATTTTCTATGTGAAGCCAGGGCCCCGAAGATGGCCGTACCTACCCGTGGATCGCTAGAACCTCGACCGCAACGATTCGGTCACGGACATCCCATGGAAAGGTATTAAATCCGATCTGGTCATTTGACATCCCATGGTATTTAAAACTGTCATCCATTTACACGTATGCTGCTGCAGTTTTCCAGATTTCCCTCACCAAATTTCCACTGCATCCATATCGACGCGAATTTTGCTTCGTCGCAGGCGGCGTTTACCTGAACTGTCCATCGATGCCGTGCTGCGCCGCTCTTCAGGTTGATTTCTCGCCAGCCGGAAGAATCCACCGAATGAATGACAAACCTTGTCGATTATATATTTTTACCTTATTTGTCTGCAGATGTCAATCATATGCCATCTGACCGGCAGAACTTTGTCGTACTTGTCGAGGATCTCCTGCACTTTGTTTTCGCCGATATCCGTCACACCTGCGCGGATAGCTTCGTTAATCTCCTCGGCGGTATGCGTCTTCGTGCCGCACAGAGCAGAATATCCTCCGGATTTCTTCCGCTCTTTCGGCCGCTTCCGCCTTTTCCTTCTGAATCGATTCGATATTTTCCGCTATCGTTCCCATTCGTCGCCTCCTGCGTCGTCAGGGCTTTTCGATCTCGTCAAAGCGGACCCCGACGTCTCATGGCGCTGGCTTTCTCCTGTCTCTTCATCGTATAAATAATAACTGCCTGACTCCACGATAGGAATATTCTCCATCGGTCCATAACTTTAATCGGTAAAATTCGAATCCCCGGCTGCCCAGGACGTAAACGCCCGGCTGGCCGTCCTTGCTGGTGATAAAAATTTCGGATCATCAGTCCGCTTTCTGGTCAGAAAGAAATCACCTCTATCCGTTTTCCTGAAGAAAAAGGCTGTATAATACGCATTAAAACGCGATGATCACCATGATTTCGCCGTCGCTTTTTTCCGATATGCTGTAAACTCTGCCTAGCGTCGCCGTCCGGCAGCTTCATAGAAACAGATTTATTTTCGGAATATTTTCCGGAGATCACGCTCGTCGATCCACATCACAGCATACCATTCGCTGTTGTCGATAATCTTAAACAGAGGTTCTCCCGTAGCAGGTGTCCACGACTCAAATCAGAGACCTCAGCGTCGATTTTCTCCGCCTTTTTTCGCGATCGAAGCTTCATGGTATAAGGGCTCATCTCGCTCTCATAGCCGTCCATCGAATAACTGATAATTCCCGGTTTCGAAATCAGATATGTGTCCGGCAAAACGCCGAGCTCCGATAATTCTCCCTCTGAGGAATCCTCTTCCCCCTCTGACTTCTTTTATATCATTTAAGCGGGAGATATATCTGTCGATTTCTGTCCGAAAGGATATATCTTCATTTTCGTTGTACTGCTGCCTAAGATCAGCCAGAACTTTGTCCAGACTGCCGCTCTTTGCATTCAGCGTGCTGCCCGAGGTGAAAGGCGCGCGTGATCTTCGAAAACGCCCAAATCCGAATCATTATCCACTTCGGAAGGTTCGACATAAAGCACCTCCGAACCGCCCCGGACGAGAGCACCCTCGTCAAACACATACTTCAGCCGGCCTTCTCCGTTGGCAAAATAAAGGTTTCATTTTTTATGATATAACACGTGGCTTTTCTCCGATATCTTCAGATCGCCGTGTTCCACCACCATCGTCTGCTTCAGCGCTCCTGTAACGGTAGGGGGCGCATAGACGATGACGATCAGCAATACGATAATCAGAAGATAGAGCGGGATAATCAACCGCCGCGGAAATTTTTTTCTTCTTTTTCTCTGTAGTCTCGGACAAGATATTCACCTCCGTGTCCTGTTTCTCTGAAAATGCGGACGCAGCAGACCGCCGCAAAAATTCACCTCTGCCGGCGGCTTTTTCCGTCGGAGATAAATGCGCTCTGCTTTCGTTCAGCGCAGACGGGCCACGATTTTTCTCTCGTCTTTCGTCAGACCGCTGAGATCTCTGACAAACGCCTCCCACAGATCAGGGCGACGTTCTTTCGTAATCTCACAAACCTTTTTCGAATTTCCCACAGATGGATGAGCTTACATTGCCGGACAGCAGCACTTCCGGCACTTCCATCTCCTCATAGACTCTCGGTTTCGCTGCGGATATTCGACAGTCCGGAGTATACGGATTCCTCCATAAATTCCTGATTGCCCAGCACCGACGGAATCATACGCGCTACCGCATCGACGACCACCATGGCCGCCAGTTCTCCCCCGTGAGAATATAATCGCCGATGGAGATCTCCTCCGGTTTCCAGAAATCGATGATCCGCTCGTCGATTCCCTCATAATGACCGCAGAGAATCACCAGATTCTCCTCCGCCGCCAGATCGGTCACCAGATCGCGGTCCAGCTTTCTGCCCCGGGGCGACATATAGAGAATACGCTTGTCCTGCGCGTCCACAGAACGGAGCGCATCGAAGACAGGCTGCGCGGACATGACCATCCTGCCCCTCCGCCGAAGGGCGTATCGTCTGTTTTTATGTTTGTTCTGCGTAAAATCTCGGATGTTTACCGCTCTGATGTTCAGGATTCCATTTTTTTGAAGCTCTTCCCAGCATGCTCGCCGCCGCTACGGGTTCGATCATCTCCGGAAAAAAGCGTCAGCACGTCGATATTCAAGTTCAGACCTCCTCCTGATCGCCCAAAGAGCCCCTCGATCGGTTTTATTTTCATTATACCATGATTTAAATCGATCTCTGTAACAAATTCCCGGACCGCCGGTATTAAATATTTTGCACCGCCGTCTGCGGTAATCTCCATACAGATCCTGGGCGGTGTTCTGGATCACGTCGCTGACGGTACCCAGGCGCCTCCCTTCCTGATCTACCGCCGCAAGGCCGATGAGATCGAAGATGAAATATTCGTCTTCATCCAATTCTCTCCAGATTCTCTCTGTCGATGGTGAGAAAACGGTCTTTCAGCGCCTCCGCCCGGTTCCGGTCGTCGGAACCTGAAAATTTGACGATAACCACGTTTTTCTGATAGCGGACTTTTTCGATCTGCAGTTTCTCATCTCCGGCATAGACACAATCCAGCTCTTCGAAGCGCTGAGGATAATCCGTGTAAGGATAGACCTTTACCTCCCCTTTGATTCCCACGGCGCTGACGATTTTGCCTACTTTAATTCTGCTGTCCTTTCTGCTGTTCATACGATATTTTCCCTCTCCTGTAAACCGCTCTCGCTGAAACACATCAAAGAATTTTCAAAATCACACGACTCCGGGTTTGCCGTCCGCACCGAAAAAAAAAAAATTGTCCCTGGATGCAGGCCCGACTTATGCAAAAACGCAGACCCTTCGGAGTCTGCGTTTTGCGGGTCCAGACAGATTTACTGAACGATTTCGACTATTACTTTTTTATTTTCTTTAGTCGCCGCAGCACGTACTACGGTTCTGAGCACGGGCGATCCGACCCTGTTTGCCGATGACCTTTCCCATATCTTCCGGTGCCACCTTCAGCTGAATCGTAATGCCCTGTTTCTCTTCAGTTTCAGTTACAAAACTTTGCATCCGGATTATCTACGAGCGACTTCGCGATAGCCTCAACTAATTGTACCACGCTGCTCACCACCACTCTTATTCTACGATTCCGGATTTTTGAGAAGGCTTTTTACCGTGTCTGTCGGCTGCGCGCCGTTTCCGAGCCACTTCTTGGCTTTTTCCGCATCGATACTGATTTCGCCGGGATCCTTCATCGGATCGTAGTAACCGATTTCTTCGATGAATCTGCCGTCTCGGAGCGCGGGGAGTCAGCGACTACAACTCTGTAAAAAGGCTTTTCTTAGCGCCCATTCTCTTTAATCTGATTTTTAACTGCCATATCATTTACCTCCTGAAAATAATAAATTTTGATATTTCATTCTATCTATTTTGAAAATCCTCCGCCGCCGGTCAGCCGGTTTTAGCGAAAGCCTTTCTTTTCATCTTGCGTCCCATCTGCTTCAGGGGATTTTGTCATCTGGCGCATCATCTTGCGCGCCTCGTCGTAACGTTTGATCAGCGTATTGATCTGGGTGACGGAACAGCCCGAACCCGCCGCGATGCGCTTTCTGCGGCTGGCGTTGAGGATCTTCGGATCCCGCCGCTCTTCTTTCGTCATGGAACTGATAATCGCTTCCATCCGGACGAATTCCTTCTCAGATTTTCCATATCCTCGTCGCTGGGACGCTGACCGCCCATGCCGGGGAGCATATCGATGATCTTGCCCAGACCGCCCATCTTCTTGATCTGACCCATCTGCTCCAGAAAGTCCTCGAGAGTAAACTCGTTTTTGCGGATTTTCTTTTCCAGATCCTCCGCCTGTTTTTCATCGTAATTTTCCTGCGCTTTTTCGATGAGGCTCAGCATGTCTCCCATACCGAGAATCCGGGAAGCCATACGCTCCGGATGAAACGGTTCGAGCGCGTCGAATTTTTCGCCCATACCGGCGAATTTAATGGGTTTTCCGGTGACCGCTTTACGGAAAGCGCCGCTCCGCCTCTGGAATCTCCGTCCAGCTTCGTCATGATGATGCCGTCGATACCGATGGCGTCGTTGAATCCCTCTGCCGCGGTAACAGCGTCCTGACCAGTCAGCGCGTCGACCACCAGCAGAATCTCATGAGGCTTTACCGTATCTTTGATCCTAACAGTTCGTCCATCAGCTCTTCGTCGATATGAAGACGGCCGGAGGTATCGACGATGAGAACGTCATACCCTTTGTATTCCGCTTCTTGCGCCGCTTTCTGCGCGATAATCTCCGGACGTTTCTCCTCCCTGTCCAAATAGACCGGAACGCCGACTTTTTGCCCTACGACCTCCAACTGATCGATGGCCGCCGGACGATAGACGTCGCACGCCGCCAGCATCGGCTTTTTACCGTTCTTAGTCAGATAGGATGCCAGCTTTCCGGCAGTGGTGGTCTTACCGGTACCCTGCAGACCTACCAGAAGAAGCACGGTAAATCCTTCGGCGAATAAGTGAGTTTGCTGTTTGTGCCGCCCATGACAGCGGTCAGCTCCTCGTTTACGATTTTTACGACCTGCTGTGCGGGTGTGAGACTCTGAAGAACATCTGCGCCCAGACACTTTCTTTTTACGCTGGCCACAAATTGTTTTACAATTTTAAAGTTTACATCTGCTTCGAGAAGAGCCATTTTGACTTCACGCATCGCGTCGTTTACATCCGCTTCCGTGATAACGCCCCTGTGCCCTTTGAGCTTCTTAAATACGCCCTGCAGTTTTTCCGAAAGGCCTTCAAATGCCATGGGACACCTCCTTATTCTCCGAGTCTGTCGAGAATGTCTCTGATCGAACGGAGTTCGGCGATCAGTTCTCCGTCTTCGAACGCCGGCGGATAATTCCGTCCAGAGCTTCGTATGCTTTGCGGATATCCTCCTCTCTCAGCAGGAAGCGCTTCGCCAGACCCAGTTTTTCTTCGTAGCTCCGCAGAGACTTCTCCGACTTGGAAACAGCGTCATGCACCGCCTGACGGCTGACGCCCGTCACATCCGCGATCTCTGCGAGAGTATAGTTATCTTCGAAATACAGCTGAGAAATACGCTTCTGATGCGGAGTCAAAAGTTCCGAATAAAAAGTCGTAAAGCAGGCCGATCTCGAACATCTTATCGATCATAAACACACCTTCTTCATTTTGTCACTATGACAGATTAACACACGAAATGAAGGGTGTCAACAAAATTGCTTGACACCCTCGCCTTTCCTTCTTTTTCTTTCCTCTGCTACTGCATCATGTAATAAAATCCCTGGCTGGCTGTTTTCTTCGATAAGTCGGAGAACCTGCTCCGCTTCTGACTCTGAATCTGATGACAGAGCTTTTTGACAGACGCCCGTAAACCGAAAAATAGCACTGTATAGATTTTTCGGCGCCGCGTATTTGATCGCTACCGCCGGATACGGAAGATTTTCTTCCTGCTGCATTCTCTGAACCGCATCTTCATAGGAACAGATCTCGTCGATCAGACCGTTGTCTTTGGCCTGAGCGGCGGTATAGACGCGGCCGTCCGCAATCTGTCTGACTTTTCGACGCTCATGCCTCTGCCTTCTGCCACCACCCAGACAAACCGTCCGAACATCTCGTCTACGACAGACTGATAAATCGCCCGCTGTTCCTCTGTAAGATCCTCGAATCCGCTGCCCATCGCCTTATTGCGTCCGGATTTGATGACGTCCCGCTTCGACGCCCAGTTTTTCCAGAAGTTTCTCGGCGGAATATACCGGTCCCATATAAACGCCGATGGAACCGGTCAGCGTATTGCGGTCAGCGCATATGTAATCCCCTGCAGAAGCGATATAATAACCGCCGGAGGCGGCTGTTTCACCGAAGTAAAAATAGATCGGACGTTTTGTCCTGGTCTTGTATTCTTCAGCTGCAGATACAGTTCATCCGTCTGATAGACGCTTTCCTCCCGGCGAATTGACATAAATCATCAGTCCCTTGTTATTCGAATCTTTCATCAGATCTTCAATCCTCGTCATCAGCCAGTCATGCTGATACGTTCCCCGGCTGCCGGCCGCAGAGGACGACTGTATCGTTCCTCCACAAAGAGAACACCGATATACGGCTCATCCTTGCCGTAATTCACCGTGTTCGACAGCAGATAGATTCCGCCGCGCCTCCGCCGCGACCACGGCGACGATTAAGACGACGATCAGTACAGACCATTTTTTTCCGGCGTTTTTTTCCCGGAGTTTTTTCCCGCCGCGGAAGCTCCTGCCTGATCCGGATTTCCGCCGTATTCCGTGCCTTGATTTTTCTTTACAAATTGTATTTTTGACATATTCCCGCCCTTTCGACATCCTCCGCACAAAGCTGGTGCTTCGCGCTGCCGTCTCTCCGCGGCCGGATACCTGTATTTTTGAGTATGTCGTACGCGCCGCCGTATTTTACGTACCATCCCGCTTTTTCAGCGTTTTCCGGCAGCCTTCAACATCATCTTCGCAGCATTCCACGCAGGCCGCCGCGAAAACTGTCTGTATTGTTATCATACCCTAAATTCCCGGAATTGTGAACCTCCGATCTGTTTCGCCTCCTCCGGAATCGGACAGCGCGGACGAAGTTCTCCCGCGCTGCCTTCTGTACCTGCGGGACAAATATTTTCCGCCGCTATTGTACAATCCGCTTTCGGACAAAGGCGATACAGCAGATCACGACAGCTACCATTACACTGATGACGGCGAGAATCGACTGGTAACCGCTGAAAGCCGCCGATATGGCGCTGCCCAGCAGCGGCCCGAATATCCCCGCCAGATTCTGAAATGTTCCGATCCAACCGAAGAGCGTGCCCCTCGACTCCGGCGGCGTATGCTCCGACAGAGCCGCTGTGATAATCGGTTCGATGGCGCCGTAGATAAAATAATACATCGTATAGCTCACGGCGAAAAAGACCAGCGATACGTTCGGTATCAGCAGCAGAGATACCGGAAGAGTCAGCACCGCATAAAGCAGGATGAGACTGATCTTATCGTATCGGTCTGCCAGCCGCACTAAGGTGACCGAAGAAATCGACGTGGCGATGCAGACGCTGCCGTTGATAATTCCCGTGATACCGGAAGCCCACTCCATCGTGCCCCTCACATCTTCCACGTAGAGCGCGAGAAACGGTGTAAACGCCATCCGTGCGGTCCGCTGAATCAGGAGCACCGCAAAGAGACTGATGATCACAGGAGAGACCGCCCGAAGACCCGATACCGCCGCACCGGCCCTCTTCTGTTTCTGCTCCAGCTTTCTGGCCCCCCTTTTTTCCACCAGTTCTTTTCCGTAAGTCGAAGGATCTTCCACGGTAACCGCAACCACGATAAAAGTAGCGAAAAACATGAGAGCTGACGCCACAAAGAAACAATTCGTGTAGCCGATCCATTCCGCCATCAGTCCGCCCATCACCGGACCGATAGAAAATCCGATGAAATTAGACGCGGACAGCATTCCCAGAGAAGCGCTCATATGTTCTTCCGGGGTATTCGCCGATACGAAAGCCATAGAAGCCGTCACAGTTCCTGTAAAAAGCCCTGAAGCAGACGAAGCAGAAGAAACGGCAGCACACTGTCCACCAGCCCCATGAGAATCATGAGAATTCCGGCAAACGTACAGGCCCGCACCAGCATGGATTTTCTTCCGTAACGGTCGGACAGCATCCCCAGATCGGAGATGCTATGGCCATACCCACTGCAGGAAGAGTATTGGCCAGACTGACCGCCAGATCCAGTTTCGCTCCCATCTCCATGCCCATTTCCTGAAAGTAAAATGCGATAAAGGGCGATACCAGCCCAAATCCGATCATGCAGCAGATCTGGGTGATCATCATGGTATACAGATTCTTCCGCCATTGTTCCATAGAAAAATTTCACCTCTGTTCTTAGTCTTATTGTTGTGATAGCGCACCGGCGGCTTTCCCGCCCGCACGGACAAAAATTTTCATATTTTATGTATTGCTGTAATTCAGTGAAAAATGCGTTTTTCATTTTATGACTTCCGTTTCTGAGATATAATTGATCTCAGAAAAACCCGGGCCGCTTTGCTTCGACATCGTATACGGATCTGCACCGCGCTGTATCCGCCAGTCACAGAAAGTATCGGAGGAAATATTTATGTACCAAAACAATCCATTAGATGAAAAAATCGACCGCAAACACAGTGATTCCGTGAAATACGGAGCCGGAAACCGCGATCCGGAAAGAGAAAACTTCTTCCGCTCTGGGTGGCCGATATGGATTTCCGGGTGCCTGACCCCGTTATAAAGCTCTCCGCGACCGGACAGAGCACGGTATCTTCGGCTACGGCGCCGCAGAAGAAAATTATTATGACGCCGTCTGTGGCTGGTTTCGCACCCATTTTCATTTTGACGTCGATCCCCGCTGGATCGTGACGACTCCGGGAGTCGTCTTCGCACTGTCCGCAGCTATCCGCACATTTACGGAAAAGGGAGACGCCGTTTTAATCAACCGGCCGGTCTACTATCCCTTCAGCAATCTCATCGACGGTCTGAAGCGCCGTCTGATCAACAGTCCGCTTCAGCTGAAAGACGGCCGCTACGAAATCGACTTCGCGGATGTGGAGGAAAAAATCGTCAGCAGCGGCGTCCGCCTGTATCTCCTCTGCAGCCCTCACAATCCGGTAGGCCGGGTCTGGACCCGGAAGAATTAAAAAACTGGGGATATCTGTCTGAAACACGATGTTCTCATCGTAGCGGACGAGATTCACTGCGACTTTGTCTGGTCAGACCACCCTCATACGGTATTCGCATCCCTGGGAGAACCGTACCGCAGACGCTGTATCCTGTGCACCGCACCGAGCAAGACATTTAATCTGGCAGGTCTCAATACCTCCAACATCATCATCGCTGACGATGATCTGCGCCGCCGTTTCCGAAAGACGGTCACCGACATCGGCGCTTCCGCAATCAACGTCATGGGACTCACCGCCTGCCGCGCCGCCTACGAAAGCGGACTGCCGTGGCTTCAGGAAGTCAGGAATTATATTCGCGGCAATATGGACTTTACGGCGTCTTACCTCGCTGAAAACATTCCGGAAGTCCGCCTGATCCACCCGGAAGGCACATACCTCCTGTGGCTCGACATGCGCGGTCTCGGTCTCGGCGACGAGGAACTGGAGCGCTTCATCACACAGGACGCCGGTCTGTGGCTGGACAGAGGTAGCATGTTCGGCCCGGAGGGCACGGGATTTCAGCGGATCAACACCGCCTGCCCGCGTCCGGTTATGGAACAGGCTCTCAGACAGTTGCACGAAGCGGTTTTATCGATCCGCAGATAAACACTCCGGCGCAGATTTCCTTTCTGTCCGAAATCTGGCTATGCTGCGCCTCCGACGCGCCGGCAAGAAATCACACGTCGTAAAGTTTCTCTAATCCGCGATCCGGTCGCGGCGCTTATCGTACTTGTATTCTTTTCCATCCCTGATACAGACGATCTTCACCTCTTTGGAAGATCTCATCGTATTCACACGGTATGAGCAGCGCCGCTACGATCTTGCGGAGCCTGCTGTCGCCCATGATGCGGATCATTCCTTTTCTGCCGCCCTGAACACTGACGAGATAACCGTCATCCTCACCGCTGACCGTATAAATATCCTCGTTGAGAGGAGGGAAAATCCACAGACCGCCGCAGGCATCGAAAAAGCCCTCTGCCCTCTGGGGTTTCCGCGATATGAATGCCCGCCGGGTACGCCTCCAGGACGAACCCCTGTTCCACCGCATAGTTGTTCTGAATATGATACAGCGTCCTCAGAATTCTGATATCGCCATCGTAGACCGGCACGAGAAATCTGCAGAAAGACTCCGGCTGGTCATCGGAAGTTACGAGACCCCTGAAGCAGTGAAGTCCGCTCTCCTTTCACAGAATGTTTCCGCACGTTCCGCTTCTTCCGGCGAGGTGCAGAAAGCGTACATTCCGATATTCTCGTTTTCGGCAGCGCCTCCGCTTCTTCGGGATTTATCATTTTATAGGACAGCGGCACTCCCGGCGTGTGGTGAAGCGGCATATGTTCCGCCGGATAATGGTCCTGGCGGTGGTTTCCCGGTATCCCAGAGCGGTGCACTTCAGGTAGGCGATAAAAGAAGCTTCGTCGGCGAAACGGATCACACACGCCTCGTCAAACATGCTCGTTTTCCGGCAGATAAGCGTGAAAGAGTGTGTCTTTTCGCGGCTGTCGCCGATCAGACAGTACTCCCAGATATCGTCGCTGCCATCCCAGAAACCGCCGTCACTGTTCCAGCGGGGGGAAGCATCTCCAGAGAACGGTCCGGCATTTCACCAGGATAGAGGACATAATAAAAACTTCCAGAGGTTCCATACCGTCCTCGCTGTCATCGCGTTCCCCATCCGTAAATGCGGACGTGTCCACAGCGTAACGCAGACAGTTTTCCTTTCTCCGGCTTTCCCGCATATCTCCATTCGAAAAAGCCTGTTCCACTGCCTCCGTCCGGCCGTAAAAATTCATATAAAATCGATCGTTTAGTCTGTTCATCATTATTTTCCTCATACAAGGGCGGCGTCTCTGCCCCCGCGGATACGCCGAACCCTTTTTATTTTCATGACTTATAAATCAGTTCCGGATTTTTTCATCAGCACTGTCGTATTGGCGGGCACCGATGAGGTGACGAAAGCGTTGCCTCCGATGGTGGAACCTTCGCCGATGACTGTCTCGTTGCCGAGAATGGACGCCCCGAATAGATCGTCACATAGTTCTGGATGTCAGGATGACGCTTTTTCCTTTGATCGCCTGGCCTCCCTTTGGTGGACAGTCCTCCCAGAGTCACGCCCTGATAAATTTTCACATGATGCCCGATGGTCGTGGTCTCCCAATCACGATGCCGGTGCCATGATCGATAAAGAAATACTTGTCGATCGCAGCTCCCCGGATGGATATCGATGCCTGTCAGCCCATGAGCATGCTCTGTCATAATTCTCGGAATCAGAGGAACACCCATGGTAAACAGTTCATGGGCAATCCGGTAAACGGTGATGGCGTAGATTCCCGGATAGGAGTAAATAATCTCTTCCATGCTGTAAGCGGCGGGATCGCCGTCATAAGCCGCCTCGAACGTCCGTCTCGAGATATTCCCTGATCTTTCCGATCCTGCTGAGAAATTCGTCGCACTTACTGCCGACTTCCAGTTCGATGGCTTCCGCGAAGCTGCAGCTGGACGGCTCGCAGCAGAGATACGCTTTCATCATCTGCTTGCTCAGATGATACTTGATATCCTCCACCAGCTCTCCGACATAGTACTCGATGTATTCCGAACGGAGATTTTGACCTCGAAAATCCGGGAAACACCAGTTTCCGGATGGATTCCAGCACATCCACCACCACAGCCCGGTTCGGCTGCGAAGATTTGTCAATCTGCGTCGTCAGCTGATCTTCGCGATAGCTTTCGAGTATATCTTTCACGATCTTATCTGTTGTCTCAGACATAAAGACCTCCCCGTTTCAAAATCAATAAGCGGATCAGCGCACGGTTCTGCCTCGGCGCAGAGAGCCGCGGAAGAACAGACGCTCTGCAAAAACCGGCGAATAGAGATTTCCTCCTGTCCTTCGATATGTTTGTGCTGCAAACAAAACAGGCTTCATTCGTCCGGCTGAGCTCTTGCCGCGCTTCTCTTGCAAATCGCTGTTGAAGCTATTATACCATGTCGACTTCGGCTCAGTCTTCGTCTCCGTTTTTCTCCTTCAACTCGACTGTCGCCGAGGGACAGGTATGAGTTCAACTAAGCTCTTGCCGCGCTTCTCTTGCAAATCGCTAAGTTGAAGCTATTATACCACAAGCGCTGAACTCTGTCTGCGGATTTTCGTCTCACGCCGTCCCTTCGGAACCGCCGGCGCCCTGCGCTTGGCAGATTCTTCCAAAAGTTCGATCATATCGCCCTTTTTAGCGACGCCCGGTTCCAGTATTTTTACGAAAATACCTTCCCGGGGCATCACGCAGTCACCCGCCGCCTGACGGATCGCACAGCCCTGATGACACTCTTTTCCGATCTGCGTCACTTCCGCCAGCGCAGTGCCGATTCATCCGGGTCCCGACGGGAAGATTCCGATTCCAACGATATTTTTCGCCGAAATCCCCGGTTTCAGCCGAATCTTGGTCAGAAGCCGCTGAAGATGATCGACGCTCTCCCTGCGCCAGAAGGGATACTTGTCTGTGCCAGTTTCCCGCATGAGCATCCTCAATTCCCCAGTCCGGGCGCATTTCAATCCGTTCCGCGGGCACTTTCTGCACGCCTTTCTTTTCGCTGATGCAAACATCTATAATTCTGGCCGTTTTCATATCTGTTTTTCTCACTTTCTTCTTCTCCTCTCCGAATCGTTTTCTCTAATATGTTATCCGCAAACGCCGCATCAGGCAACACAAATTTTCACGGCCGGAAAAACACAGCAAAAACCGCAGACGCTTCAAAAAGAGCGCTTGTGATGAAACCGCCGAAAGAAAAACACCGGAAAAATAGGAAATCCGACCCATCCTTCGTTTGCAGTGATTTTTAAAAATCCTTCTTTAAAGGAACAGCGCCGAGACAGACAAAAAACGGCGCGAAAGAGCACTGTACTATGCGATTCGTTCGCCAAAACGAACGGCGGAACGGCCCTATTATTTCCATATCAGAGCCGTTCCGCCCCGTACAGCTCCCTGCTGAAAAATATTGGCAATTTTAATTAAAATCACCGTCGTAGATCGGCATATCCGCAATATATTCCTCGGCGACAGCCGGAACATAATAAGCGCCGTAGGTCTTTAAACCTTCCTCATCATCCGCTCCATACACCGACTCAGGAAGCAGCACGTAAAAAGCGGTAATACGGCATCAGGATTTCTTCCGACCGTCCGGTACGATATACCAGTTCGACCCTGCCTATCGATTCCTCGCCCGGAAAATGCAGCGGGAACACTCGTCTGATAGTTTCCGGCAGACAACCGTTCCTCTGCCTCCGCCGCCGTGATCACAGGATAATCTCCCAGCTTTTCCGCTGAAAGCAGTCCGTTATTTCTCCGGATAATGCTCAACTTCCCGCTGTCGTTCGGATAAAAATTCACACAGCGGAAATTGAAGTTCAGCAGATCCTCCAGATCATCTCCGGAAGCGTCGTAAACCCGGTAGGTGCGGTTAAATTCTCCGTAGATATCACAGTCTTCCGAAGATATCGCCTCAGGTTTTGAAATCCAGAAAATCGCCGTAAGCGGAAATCAGATACGAAAGGACGTCTTTCGCCTCGTCCTCCGTCGTATCGTTCTGCGTAAAATGATACTCAGCGGGCAGAGCGAGGCCCTTCCCGGGCAGGGAATAAACGATCTCTCCATCCGCCTGGACGGTAACCGTACCATTATCCGTCTCTGCGCAGATCTCAGGCGGGTTCGTTCCCGCAGCCGCCTCGCCGCTTTCCTCCGCAAAATCCCCGGCGGCGATATCCGTCGATCGTATCTCGAGATGAAGAGCATCCGCGGCAAAATTCAGCTGTTTTACCATTTCCTCCTCACCCCAGTCCCACAGGAATCCCCCGCACCGGATGGATCATAGCGCCATTCTTATAGACAGGCAGAGATGTCTTCTTCTCCGCAGACCACGGGTTCCCATTGTCTAATTCCGAGACGTCATGACACATATATCCCTCGAATCCCATTCGCCGGTGCTCAATTCCGGAACTGTGACAGGCTCCAGATTCGCAGGGCCGGACTGCTGCGGCGCATGAAACCGCCCGACCGCCAGAACCCCGGCGATTAGAAGGCACAGACAGCACGCCACCGCCCCCGCCGGAATCCAGATATTTCTTCTCTTCTGAGGCTTCGCATCTGCCGCCTCTACATATGCAGGATCAACAAGCTCCATCTTGTCTAAAAAATCATTTCCTCTCATATCGTATAACCTCCTTTTCGAGATACTCCCGAAACCGTCTGCGGCACCGGAAGAGTGTGATCTTGACTTTGCTCTCGGACAGAGAAAACGCCTGGAAATAGAAGCGATGGAATCCAGGTACCAATATCGCCGTAAAAAGATGTTTCGCCGTTCTTCGTCGAGGCTTCCTGAGAAATCCGTCGATCGCATCTTTCAGAGCCATATCATCTATGCGGCACTCCATATCGTCCGGAGCCGGGATGCATTGCTCCATCTCCGCGCTGAAAGAGCAGATAAACGCGCTGCGCTTCAGCCGGCTGCGTTTTCTGCAGCAATTTAAAGACAGATGGCGGGTAATTCGAGCCAGAAAAGCATACAGATAGTCCGCCGGTTCGTGGGGCGGGATAAGATTCCACGCTTGCATGTAGGGTGTCATTTTCGCATTCTTCCGCTGTCTGACGGTCATCGACGATCCCGTACGCCAGAGAATACAGACGGGCTCCGAATTTATCGGAGGTCTGACTGATAGCGGCCTCATCACGGGCTAAATACAGTTCAACAATTCGATTGTCCTCCAAATCTCTCCTCTCCTTTCTCTTCGTATTTGAACTCCCTTCACCCTAATAAGCACCGTTTCGGATAGAAAGGTTACACTTTTAAGAAAATTATATGTTTTCATCTGCAGAATTCACAGCAAGTGCGTTAAAATTTCCCGTCTGCCCGCCGTTTCCGCTACGCTTTCCTCCGGGAGTTCCGCCGGGCCATAAGACAAGATACACCGCGGCTGCCGTTTTTGCCCTGCGGTATTTCGACGATCTCTGCAGGCCGTGCGGCAGAGCGGCGTTTTCCAATCGGCAGACAAACAAAATGAAGAGACACTCAGCTAAAAAAGCCAATGTCTCTTGTTTTTCCGCTGCCGATCCCGCCTGACAGGCGCTGCAACACAATGCTTTGAAATTATTTTCCTGCGAACGCCTGTATAAGCAGCCGGCGTTTTTTTTTCCGGTGAGCACAACCAGAGAATATGGCTGATCTTTTGACGTTTCCTCGATTTCGGATGTTTTTCGTATTCTTCCGAATCTGATTATTCTGCCGATATCCCGATTCCCGAAGGAATATCCGCCCTTCGGATAAATCCGACATCACATTCGCGATATCCTCGGTATCCGATTTTGAATAAAACACGAGCCAGCAATATTCCGACAGATTTTCTTGCCCGATTAACGCAATAGCGGAGTAATCCAGCAAAGGTCGTACAGAGATCTCATCAGCACAGGATCACTGGACGATCACCGTATTTTTATCCGCTTCCGGTACGCCGATGAGAGTCTGAAAAGAAGAGATTTCTCCATCTTTCCCAACAGGATGTGCTGAGCGCCGCCGCAGATCGATTATTTTCAATACTGCTCTCCAGCTGAGCGAGATATCCTTTTCCTGCAGCCAGGTCAGACTCGCCGTGTCGCTGTTCTTCAGAGAAAACTCTGGTTTTCCGCCGCAGGAGAGGAACTTCCCTGTGTTTGTACGTCGAGATAGAGTACGATTGCGGCGTAATCCGCTTTCCAGCGGCGTTCTATGAGTTTTTCCGCGTCGAGGGACAGGATCTCCTGATAGACTTCATAAAATTCCGCCATATCTTCTTTTCGCATACTGATCGAGACAGCAGGTTCGCTTTCTTCATCATATGCGGTATTGACCGATGATATTTCCGACAGGATTTCCGCTTTTCTGTCCGCCGTATTGAGATTCATCGCATTTTCGCGCATACCCCTCACTTCGTCGCTGTCGATCAGTTTCCGGTAGGTCTCGCTTTTTTCAGCAGGGAAGCCGGAACTTCATAGCTTCTCGCCTGCTTTACTTTATAACGTCGCTGTCGCGACTTCCTGTACAATAGGAAATTTCGATCAGATTGTCGTAGTTGGAGCCGCCTTTCTCGCAGATCTCTTTGTTTTCTATGATCTTTGTGCAGCTGCGCTGACGAGAGCGATCGTCTCCGGCTCTCTGAATTCTCTTCGCCGCATATCATCCGAAGCGATCATCTGGTTGAGCGCCGGACTGGTGATTTCCACCTGATCGATTTTCTGGGGATCCGAACTCTCGATTCGAAACCTGTCAGATCGAAGACGATAACCGCGAAGAAGACCAGCGCGGCGACGAGATAAGCGACCGCTGTTTTTAAGAACGGTTTGTCAAAGACACGTACCGTCTTCATAATGATCATGCGAACGATAATCATCGCCAGCAGAGCTCCGCAGATATAGCCGAAAACAGTGATTCCCTGAGATTCTTCAAAAATCGTGTGGAAAGCGAATCCCAAAAGAGACATTGAGAAATCCGAAGAGCAGCGTGATGAGCACATTAGCCGGCTTAAACACCACACCGTCCGTCGCCCGTTCCAGCTTTCTCTTGTTATAGAGGAACATGCTGAAAGCGATGATGACCGCTGTGACTGCCAGATAGATGACGCCCACTTCAGACCGATCGGATTATATGCTACCGATTTGATCGCAGGAGACAGGTCGTCGATGTTCTGAAAATGAGATTCGTTGTAACCGAACAGATACATCAGATAGTACAATTTCAAAATCAGATAGATCGCCGGTACGATGACATTGAATCCGACAGCCGCGATAAATGATGCACCGACGTTCCGGTGATCATGCCCCCAAAGATCACGACAGCTAAAACGAAGAGCGACGTCAGGCAGTAATCCCACATCCACAAAAAGCACCCGGCTGCGGGCGAAGAGGTTTTCCTCCGCGTGCATGCCCGCCATCGATCATAGATCGGCTGAGCGATGATCAGCAGAACGATTCCTGGCCAGAAGAACCGGCAGGACACAAAAATAAAAAGGCAGGACAGGAATGGCTGAACAGCGTATTTCTCGTCAGCGGCTGCGAATGAACCGACATGACGCTGCCGGTGCGGTGCAGATAACTGAATATCAGCAGACCTGCCAGAAGCGGCACCCAAAGTGAATTTTAAAATGATAAAGGATTCTGCCCGCCAGGAGATTGTCTACGATGCTTCACTCTCATGGCATTGACTCCCGCCGTCTTCCCTGATCAGAGAATGCCGGGTCAGAATCGGCAGAATGCCGAAGAGAAAATATCCGATGAAGGCAAATACCGAATCGCCCAGAATCTTCGAAAGTCCTCGCGGATGACGGCAGGTGAAACGCTAAAGAATGATGTCTTTGATTTCATAGTGTTCACCTCCCAGTTCGTAAATAAAAAATCTCTTCCAGTGTCAGAGGAAGTACGTCGAACAGTATCCGGACGATACGGTTCCAGCGCCCGGCGGATCTGTTCGCTGTCATTTCGATGATCAGCAGATCCACCTTTCCTCTCGATTCTGTGTGCGATATTCAGACCTGCGTGCCCCTTTTCCGCGTCGGCCTTTATCGTTAAAACGCCACCTGAATCTTATTGATGTCGTTTGAGCTCGTCGAGATCTCTCCGATGTGCATTCTTCCTTTGTCTAAAATGCCGATGTTGCCGCAGATCCTCCATCTCACGAAGATTGTGAGATGAGATCAGCACCGTCATCCCTCGGAAACGTCGTCGATAATATATTTCCAGACCGGCTTTCGGCCTTGATCGGATCGAGACCGTCGATGGGCTCATCAGAATCAGATACTTCGGCCTTGCACATGGTCAGGATGAACGCCGCCTGCTGCATCCCCTTTGAGAAGCTGTTCATCTTCTTTCCGCTGCCCAGATCGAAAGCCTTTCTCATCTCGTCATAACGTTCCTGATCCCATACGGGATAGAGATTGATAATATTTCACCGCGTCTTTTCATCGTATACGGTGCGAAATAGCTCAGATCATCCGGTACAAAACCGATCTGCGCCTTAAGGGGCCGGATTTTCATAAACCGGTTCCCCGTCAAACAGGATTTCCCGAGTCCTGTCTGAGAATTCCGGTCAGATGTTTGATAATCGTCGTCTTGCGGAACCGTTTGTGCCTACCAGCCCGTAGATGGAACCGGTATTTACATTGATCGACAGATCTTTTCAGCGTGAAAGTCGTCGAAATGCTTATTTACGTTTTTCACGGTAATCAAGCTCTGCCACTCCCTTCGCTGTAAACCTCGTCTACCTTTTCTTTCACTTCGTCTGAAGTAACTCCCATAAACATCAGCTCTGACAGCGAATTTCAGATCGTCGCTGACCTGGCTGAATCTCTTCTCGTCAAACTGTATTTCATCTCTCTCCTTTACGAAACATCCCAGACCCAACGTGTAGATATACCTCCCCTGATGTTCTAATCTCGATACGCCTTTGAACGGTATTCGATTGACGGTAAGTGTCTGATAACTCGCGACCGACGCAGCTTTGACTCCGGGCAGATAAAATTCAGCAACGATTAATTCTTTCGATATTATCTACGACTTGTCTGTAAACGGACCTTCTGCTCCTTCATGTCTACCTGAAACAATAAGATTTCCTCTCACCTGGTATGAAGAACGAACGGAAAAACCGGACAGATCCGGACACCCTGCGCCCCTGAGAAACGATACCCCCGTCGTCCGGCAGCATACGGACTGACTGAGCCGACATTTGCCGGTGCGATGACATGGGCAGCGTGCCTCGATCAGACATGCTCTGCCAGAACTCCTGCGACTGGAAAAACCTCGCCGGTCTGATAGTCCCGCCTCGTTCTTCAACTGTTCTTAGGTGTGCTCATTCATGTTGGGTTACAATGTCAACACTTATTTCCGTTTTTCTTTCATTGCGTAAACATGCACAGGATATAACAGTTGACAACAGTCATATACTGTTATATGCTGTTAACACAAAAATTGCTTTTTCGAAAAAGGAACCGGTTCTCCTCCGGGTTTTCCGCAGAGTACTCGACACATACAATCAGCATGGAAAAAGGGCTGCCTATGAATATCATTATCGACCACTCATCGATGATACCGATCTACGA
>VOFH01002203.1_pt1 | contig 19739 bp, 32 predicted proteins | sample 5384091 | NCBI WGS metagenome assembly VOFH01 (sample SAMN12384727, study PRJNA508395) | human gut metagenome | isolation source: healthy gut G | host: Homo sapiens
GGTCTTATCCCGAAAAGACCCATTCACGGAAAAATCGGAACCGCCGAGTTCAGCCGTATAAAAGAAAAAGGGAGCTTCACACGTTTCAGATTTCAAACTTACGGAAAACGGCGATATCCTGCTCTTTCGGTCCGGCAAGCGCTTACTGGCGGAGAGCGGCAGAGAACGAAAGAGATGTCTTTTTCTTTCGCTTCTGGCGTTCCGCATCGCTCGATATACATCTTCAGGGAAACAGCCTCCCCGAGAATCGAAAAACTGTTGATTCAGCTGATGACTTCGTGATTTTTCACAGACGTCACCGTTTGTTTTGACTCCGGGGATCTCACCGAATGATAACGCGATCTTCCTGTCAGCTCGCACTGAACAATCGCAGCCCGGAATCTCTCCGATGCGATAACGGACTTTCTCCCGCCGGTTTGCGTTCCTGACATCACGGGCCATTATTCCTCATCTCCAGAGACTGTGATCGCGCCTGCGGGAACTTGCATCCCGCGAAAACCGGCGCGCGGAAACCCGTGACATATATTGCACCGCCCGAAGTTATCAGCCTCATAAAGAAATTTTTTAACATCAGGAGGAATTTATCATGCTGACATCGCTCGCACTCATCTTTCTTGTCGGTCTGTCTGCGGCTGGTATCTGCCGCCGTCTGAAACTGTTGCGGATTATCGGTATGCTGATAACAGGAATCGTTCTGGGCCCCTATGCGCTGGATTTTCTGGATCCGTCGATTCTGTCCATATCCGCAGAACTGCGCCAGGCGGCGCTGATCATCATCCTTCTGAAAGCAGGTCTTTCCCTGGATCCGGCGGATCTGAGACGAGTAGGCCGGCCGGCAGTCCTGATGTCGTTTCTGCCGGCCAGTTTCGAAATTCTCGCTTTTGTCCTTTCGCCCCGCACATCTCGGCGTCACGAAAATCGAAGCTGCGGTGATGGGCGCCGTATTGGGAGCCGTTTCTGCGGTGGTGATTCCACGGATGGTTCAGCTGATGGAGACGAAGCGCGCACCTCCAAAAGCATTCCGCAGCTCATCATGGCGGGAGTCTCCCTTGTGATGATATTTTCGTCATCGTGCTCTTTCCGCCTTCGTCAGTATGGCGCAGGGCGAAGCGCCCATATGACAGATTTCATCAATATTCCCTGTTTCAATTCTTCTGGGAACCGCGCTGGGGCTCTGATAGGGTATCTTTCTCTTCCGGTTCTTCGAGACGGCTTTACGTCCGTCAGCACTACATCCGAAACAGCACAAAGTCATCATTGTACTGGGACGTCCTTCCTGCTGATGGCAGTCGAAACATGGCTGAAAGGCACAGTGTCTGTCTCCGGTCTGCTGTCAGTGGTCAGCATGGCCTGTATGCTGAAGATTCAGAGCCCCGGATCTGTATCAAACCGTCTCTCCGAAAATTCGGAAAACTGTGGATCGCCGCCGAAGTCCTCTCTTTGTTTTTAGTAGGCGCCGCAGATATCCGTTATACGCTGAGCGCGGGGTCCGGCGGCTGCAGCCATGATCCTCCCCGCCTGCTCTTCCGTTCCGCTGCGGTCTGTCTGTGTGTCTGCTGGGCACACAGCTCACAGGAAAAGAACGTCTCTTCTGCATCATCGCCTACCTGCCGAAAGCCACCGTACAGGCGGCCATCGGCTCTGTTCCTCGCCATGGGACTGCCCTGCGGCGAAATCGTGCCTCCACAGCGGTTCTGGCCATACTCATCACGGCTCCTCTGGGGGACATCGGTATGGATCTTGATTACCGGCGCCTGCTCTCCGACGATTCGCAGACTCTCTCGTAAACCTTTCTGCCTCTCACGTAATTTTCACACAGAGCCGTCAGATCTGCGGACAGATATGCCGCTCTTTCGATGCGTTCCCTTACGGACAGCGGCTGCACACAGGGCAGAACCGAATCATCCAGGACGACCGCATCCAGTTCAAATCCTCAAAACTGCCGACTTTTTCGAAAAAGGCTCCGCCTCCCGCCGTCGCCAGATAAAGGTTTCTTCAAAAGCCAGAGGCAGGCTGTTCCGATCGATCAGCCGCCAATACAGCTTCGACACCTGTATCGCATCCGTCATCGCCCGGAAAATGGACCTGTCTGCCCTCCTGCCACATCGCTTCCCAGACCGATATTCAGACCTCTGTCCAGATAACTGCGCACCGGCGCGATACCGAGGCCAGGTTCGCCATATTGAAGCCGGGCAATGGGCGATAAATACGCCGTTATCTTTCATCAGTTCCGTCTCCTGCGTACAGGAATAAACACAGTGAGCCATGACTGTTTTCGCCTCGCCGCCGAAGAGGCCGAACCTCTGATAAGCGTCGCCGTAAAACTGCGCTTGGGACAGAGCTCCTTCACCCACGCCACTTCGTCCTGGTTTTCCGACAGATGGGACTGCACCGGCAGCGCATATTCCCGGCGATTTCCGCCAGAGATCTCATCAGTTCGTCTGTACAGCTGGGGATAAAGCGAGGCGTCAGAGGAAAAGTGCGCTCGTATTTTCCGCGGACACTTTCCAGCCAGCGAATCGGCCGCCGACGAAACGCTGTTCTCCTCAGCTCCTCCGGGAGTATTTTGTCCATATTGATCTTTCCTACGAAAGAAAACGATCCCTGGTCGCTTCCATATGATCCATGAGAATTTTCGGGACTCACTGTGACGGTAGCGAAAATACAGGCTCGTCGTAGCGCTTTTCTTCATCTGATCTGCGAAAACAGCGTACGCCTGTTCCGCATACCCGTGTCGCCGTATTTCACTTCTGCGGGAAACGTCTGACGGTCCAGCCATTCGATGAGCTCAGATCCATCGCCGTTCCCGGAATTCGTACTGCGGCGCGTGGATATAAAGATCAGTCAGCCCGGGCACGATCAGCTTTCCCGCGAGGTCTCTCAAAGGCAGACCCCGGTATTCCTTCGGCAGTTCCTCAAAGACGCCCAGAGATACCCCTTCCGCGCACACCAGATAACCTCGGAAACCGTCCGCATCTCATCCTTTGAAACACTCCAGCCGATATCACCCTTTAAAATAAAACCATCCATCAAATCACATTCCTCCTGCGTTCCTTCGCATTCCCGTTCTGTTTTTTCCATTTTATCAAATTTCCTTCCGAAATACTGCTGCATTTTCTCCGCTCTCTTTAAAATGCCTGCATTCCCAGCGGCAGCTCCTTAAAAATTCCCGCCAATGAAACACTCTGCGAGACATGAAATACGGCGGAAAGTGGCTAGCCGAGGGGAAGGAGCCTGTATCACAGGCTCCTTCCCTCGATCTTCCCTTTGCCGCACTCATTTATGACACGATCTTATAATACGCCTTGGCGGTCAGAGCATAGACAGCGGCAACACACGGCGAAAACGCATACGACGGCTGCCGTACAGACGATAAATACCGACACATCCGACAGTCCCATCATTCCGAGAATGATCTTGACCATCAGGAAAGCGAAAACTGTGAATTACAGCCGCCGCCAGCGGCAGGAAAAACATGGTGAGAATCTGACTCTTGACCGCCGACCGGATTTCCGTATTGCTCAGCCCCACCTTTTTCATGATTTCGAAACGCTCTTTATCCTCGTAGCCCTCGATAATCTGCTTATAATAGATGATCAGCACCGTGGCGAATATGAACAGCAGTCCCAGGAAAAGTCCGATAAACAGAAAACTTCCATAAAGACCGTAGACCCGGTTTACACTGTCCGCCCGGGGAAGACACCGTCGTCGTCGGATAATCGTACCGGCTCATATCCGCAGAGTTTCCTCCGCCTTCGCCGGCGGCCTTCCGGCTTGGCTGATATTGGCAGACACCTCGTTATAAAAAGCTTTTCCTGGTCGTCAGTACCGGAGAGATCGAACTGAAAGATCCGGTTGACGACGCTGTAATGCTCTTCGTAAAGATCTCTCTGAAGCCGGTCGATTCGCTCCATCATACTCTCGTCGCTGAGGACGATGTAATATACGTCATCCACAGGATAAGACGTTCTGCCCGGCATCGGAGATTCGTCGGCGGTGTCTTCACCCGCAGCTTTGTTCCGAGAATATCGAGTGTCCCCTGCCTCCAAGGCGGGATTTTTCTTTACCGAAGAACTGTTCCAGACCAGGACTTCATCTTGCGCAAGATCTGTTTTTGTCCTGTCAGATTCAGATAAGAGTGGCTGTCCATGAAGATCAGCACCGCCACGTTGTTCATACTGGCATTATCCAGATCGGATCTTTCGAATGCAGTACCGTCTTTCACAAAAGTCACCGACAACGTCTCGTAAGAAGAATAGTTTTCGATTTCCAGATTCATTTCAGATGCGATCCGGTTCATCTCTTCTGCGGCCTCCACCTGTCCGCCCTCCGGATAAGCGCCGCTGATGTCATAAGCGATAGTTCTGCTTCACAATATCGCTTTGACTCCCACATACAGGCTGACCGTACTGGAGAGCATGACCAGGACTACAGTGGACAGAACGCAGATATTTGCCAGTCCCACGGCATTCTGCTTCATCCGGTACATCATACCGGAAACGGAAATAAAATGATTCGGATTTGTAATAATAGTTTTCTTGACGCCTTTCAGTATAGCGACAGAGCCCGCGGTAAACAGACAATACGTTCCCGATGATGACAAGCAGCACCGCCACAAAAAACATTAAAAATGGCAGAACTGCGTCCGCCACTTGGAACCCAGATAGACCGTAGCCGCCGCCGGTGCCGCCGCCCCGGCGACCGCCAGCAGCTTTCTTCGTTCGGCCCCGTTCTCCCGCATTGCGCCCTGCAGCAGTTCATCGGGCCGGCCTCGATCGCTGAATCCGGGCGATATCCGTGATGCGTATATGCAGCAGAAAAACCAGCGGTGGTGCCAGAGTCAGTGAAATGGTAAACGGAACGCTCAGATTAAATCCTGTTCCAGGTGAAGAGTACAAAAGCATCGTCATCAGTTTGCCAAATACAATGCCGAACGCCAGCCCGCCGCCGATCTAATGCCGCCGTAAACACTTTTCCAGAAGCATCCTTGGCGATATGGCGTTTTTTCCATTCCGAAGTATATTGTATACGCTCAATTCCTCGCTTGCGCCGCTTCATGATAAAGCTGTTGGTATAGAACAGGAAAATCGCCGCGAACAGTCCGACAATAATCACACCGAGCAGCCCCCGCCACATTGAGCGTCCTGCATCTGATCCAGCCATGGGTTATGTGGATGGACTGTACCAGATGAAAAACATGGCTGCCGAAAACGGCTGCCCGCCAGAAGATACGGCAGGTAAAGCTGTCTGTTTTTGCGGATATTGACTGCTGCCAGTTTCACATATAACTTACGCATGACAGCCTCCTCTTTGCCGGTGGTAAGAACCGTCAGCGTATCCGAAATCCGCACATACAGTTCCTCATTCGTCATATTGCCCCTTTAAATCTGATGAAACACTTCGCCGTCCTTGATAAAAAGAATCCGTTTGGCATGACTCGCCGCTTTCGTGGAATGTGTCACCATGAGAATCGTCTGTCCTTCCCCGTTGATCGTGCCAAACAGCTTTAACAGTCCGTCGGTCGCCCTGGAATCCAGCGCCCCCGTCGGTTCATCTGCCAGAATCGCCTGCGGACGGGTGATCAGCGCGCGGGCAACCGCCGCCCTCTGCTTCTGTCCGCCGGAAACCTCATACGGATACTTCTCCAAAGATCGTCGATCCCCAGCCGGCGGGCCAATCGGCCAAAGCCTCTCCTCCATCTCCTGCACCGGCGCATCTGCCAGGACAAGTGGCAGAAGAATGTTATCTTTTAATGAAAAATGATCTAGCAAATTAAAATCTTGAAAAACAAAGCCCAGATTTTCTCTGCGGAACGCAGAAATTTCCTCTCTCGAGTGATCACAATGTTCATATTTTTCCGCAGCAACTTCCTTCACCGTCGGTTTATCTAACGCCGCCAGAATATTGAGCAGCGAGAGACATCTGAATCTCCTCCTTTACTTCTGTCGGAGGCGCCGTCCAGCTCCTCACAGCCTGCGCTCGATCTCCCCTGTCTGCGGATTTTTCCAGCTGGCAGCGCGCACCGACCTCCCTTCTGAAATTTCTGGCAGCCTCTCCTGAAGCAGTTCCGCCTTTGTACAAGTGCGTTTATTATATAAAAAGAGAAATGCTCCGCCATAGATTCAGCTTACATTTTCTCTCTTCTGTCTTTACATTTTTAGTCACATAAGAGCCGTTTGCCCGCCGCCGGCGCCCGAAATTTTCTGCGCCGCCGGCCGGAGCACTGCGGCTCATAGGCTTCCGGTGAAAGAGACCGTGCTGTGTGCAATACCACAGAAGATTCCCCGGGCGATTCGCGGCAGATAGGTCTTCAGACTCCACTCCGGATAGAGTCTGCGCAGGATCACCGTATCCCCGCAGCAAGCGCCACAAAAGAGAGATAGTGCTCTGGTCATCTCGTGATCCGATGAGATATAGTACTGCGTCACCGACCTGCTCTACGGACAGCCTGTCTTCTCTTCAGCTGCGTTTTTGCCTGAAGGCGTCAGTTTTTTTCCACAGCAAGTAATTCCTGCTTCCACAGAGGCGGTAAAGATATTTCGCAGTCGGGACATACATAAAAAACGGTTCGTTTCATATTTCCTCCCTGTCTGATCATTTGAATTCACCTCCTGACAGAAGAACGTCGATCTCCACACCGAAGAGTTCCGACAGCAGCGGGAAACATGGACAGATCCGGCGAACCGCCCCGTTCCCATTTTCGAAACCGTCTTATCGCTGATGCTCATCCGGCAGGCCAGCTGCTGCTGGGTCAGTCCCCCGCTTTTCCGCAGACTGCGGATGAACTCCTGTCTTTTCTTGGTTCATATGTTTTTTCCTCCCGACATCATGGTAGCACGCTCTGCCAAAATCTATCGACGCTCCGAAGTCGATCTTTCCGCAAGACACCGGTTTTCTCCTCCGCGCGCAGGCGGACGGTTTCATGGGATCAGTACTCTCGTGCCCTTATTCCCCTTCACCTCATACCGCTCCAGCCCGATTTTCACCTTCGTTCCCCGCCCCGGCTCCGATTCGATCTCGATGGTATGCGACAATTTGTCCAGAATCCGCCGGCACAGATAGAGCCCCAGACCCGTGGCCTTTTATTTTCTCTTCCGTTGTATCCGGTGAATCCTTTTCAAAGACGCGATACAGATCTCCGGCGCGATTCCGATCCCGTATCTTCGATGACCAGAAATATTCCCGCCGGTTCCGGACAGGAATCCTCCGAAGGCGCAGTTCCCCGCCGCGCGATTCCTCATCTCCAGGAACGGGTACCTCGCCTAACGGACCTCCATCCTCCGCATTCAGCTCTGACGGCCTCTGCCTCACTCATCTGAGTATATATGGAAATTTTACCTGAATCTGTATATTTCAGCGCATTGAGAGGATCTGACCGATGACAAAAGAGGAGCCATTTTTCATCGGTGACTACCGTGATCCCTGTCTTCCGGTAATTTAGCGCGATTCGCTTTCGGATAAACATCCCGGAATACTCCTGCAGAGCCTGCTTCAGAATATCGTCATGGCTGTATTCTTTAAAGACAAAATCGCTGCTGGCCGAATCCAGACGCAGATATGCCATGCCATGTCCACATATTGTTCCGTTTTCTGAAGCTCTTCCGAAAGTTCTCCCCCAGCAGCTCCAACGCCCGTTCCGGCGAGACACCCTCCTCCTGAAGATCGTTCTGCAGCAGAAGACGCATCGCCGCCAGAGGCGTCTTGATCTGATGCCCCCAAGTCGTATAGTATTCCGTCATGTCCGAACGGTAAGCCGCCGCTTCAGACATCCGGGCCGCCCGGTCCCGGAGCACCGCGGAGATCAGACGATTGTAGTCTTCATCGATCTGGTTCCTGGGTTCCGCAGACTGCCCCCTTCCACCATAATCCGGAACTCCAGCTCCGAAAGTCTCCTGTGCTGACGATAGTGCAGAAAAAACCCGCCGCGGCCGATCCGGCAGGAGCGTCGCGCTCAAAAGCGCGGCATAAAGCACCGCTTCCAGGGGAAGATCGTACAGATAAAAACGACGGCAAAACATACGGCGATACCCGCCCAGAGTATCGCCGTATGCCAATGCCGTCTGAGATATTTTCCTATCGATGTCACAAGATCCATAGATATTTCTCCGTTTCCTTCCGTTTTTACATCATCGTCTGCCTGCCGGACTTCTTTACACCAGATAACCGATCCCTTTTTCGTCTGTATGAAATCCTGCATTCCCCGCTTGTTCCAGCTTTTTCTCAGGCGCGCCACATTTACGGTCAGCGTGTTTTCATCCACAAAAACTGTCCGTCTCCCAGAGCCGCTTCATCAGCATGTCCCTGGCTGACGGCTCTGCCTCTGTTTTCCATCAGCGCCTGCAGAATCCGGTATTCATTTTTCGTCAGATCGACGATATTCCCTTCATAAATTAGGTAGCGTCCGAGATATTGAGAATCGCTCCCCTGTGCTCGATGAGATTGGAAGTTCCTGAAAAATCATACGTCCGCCGCAGCATAGCCTGCACCTTTGCAGTCAGTACGCTGAGATCAAACGGTTTGGCGATAAAATCATCTCCTCCCATGCTCACGGCCATAACGATATTCATATTGTCCGCAGCGGATGAGATAAAAATCACCGGAACCTGCGAAACCTTTGCGAATTTCACTGCACCAGTGATATCCGTCGAAAAACGGAAGTCCGATATCCATCAGGATGAGATGGGGATTAAACTCCGCAAATTCGTGCATCACATCGCTGAAATCGCGGACAGTCCTGGCGCTGCAGCCCCAGGCTTCGATATGCTGTTTGATCGATTTTGCGATAACACGGTCATCTTCCACGATGAGAATCCGATATATTTTTCATGGGCATCCTCCATCTGTCCGCTCCATGTTTTTTCTCGAGCGGTCCCGCTTTACTTCATCAGAAAAGAGAAATAAATCCATAAGTTATCCCCGTTACGACCAGACTGGCGATACAGACCCCCAGCGTGATGACAGGAAACGAATCCTCAGTCTCATATCCAGCAGCGCGGCGATGAGAGCTCCCATCAAGCGCCGGTCCCCGGAAGTGGGGAACCGCGACGAAAATACAGAGTCCGAACTTCTTGTATCTCGTCACCCGGTCCGACTTGCTCTCCGCCTTCGATTCGAAATGCGATACCAGCTTTGCCAGCGGCTCAAACCGACGCATCCACTGAAAGATCTTTTTGATGAAAAAGAATGATGAAGGGCACCGGGATCATATTTCCGATGATCGCCGCGCCCATGACCGCCGCCGGCGGAAGTCCCAACGCCGCGCCGAAAGGAATTCCTCCCCGAAGCTCGACGATAGGCACCATAGACGTGAGCAGTGTCGCAAGGATCTTACCGGCATAACTCGCTTCTAAAAAATTCTAACATTATTTTCCCTTTTCCTCTCTTGAAACCCCGCCGACTCCGCCGGCGTCTCTTTGTTTTTATTATTTCATGCATCAGGCGGACTAATTTTGTACCCATCGGAGTTCCAGCAGCTCATCTCGCGTAAAAGCATTTCAGGCGCAGGATCAACATACCGTACGCCAGCACCGATGCGCGATGCTCGCCAGAAGAGCCAGCCAGCTCACGGGCAGAATCATACGGACCAGACGGTAAAGATATCGCCGTCACCGCTCCCATTCCGAGGACGCTGTCAGCGGAATCCCGAAAGCTGTCTTCCATTTCCACCGGTAACAGCCTCTTCGCCATAGCTCTCATGTTCAAAAGACTCACGATCACCGGAAAAGACACATTTCCTATGACCAGACCATATACGCCCAGATCGGTATATTTCAGCAGACCCCAGACCAAAATCACGTGAATGATCAGCGACACTCCTGAATGAAATACCGGCAGACGCATATAATTCTGCCTGCAGAATCGATGTGGTGATCGTGAAGGCGATGCCGCGCGATCCGGCATTAAAACATCGCTTATGCCAGATCCTGGATATTCCGGCAGCCTCGGAAAGAGCGCTTTTACAATAGGCCAGCACGGTCAGCCTCGCCGCCGACGGAAATGCGATGACCATATTGAATTTTATCACAGAATCAATCTTTCGGCTACGACCTCTCCGGCGCCTCCCTGTACGCCTGCGCGTATGATCGCCGCAGTGTAGAAGCGCCATGGCTGTAGCGACTGCTACGGGCAGATTGATCAGCTGATTGTACCGCGTATTGAAAACGCCCTGCAGCGAACTGATCACCGCATCGCTGAATCCCTTCTCAGCCATGATATTTCCGAAGAGAAAATCATCTATCGCGCAACCGATCTGATAAATCGTCTGACTGAGAATAATTGGGATCACCGTGAGCACCAGCTCCCCGGCGATAGCGGAATCCCGTTCTCTGCGCGAATGATCTCTCGCCGCCCGGCGGCGAGTCCCCGCATGAGCCAGAACATCCAGAAAAACAACAGCGGCCGGCCGGCTCAGCCAGTCCCCAGCGTGCCGCCCGCTCCCGTAAGAGTAGACATCCGCTGAAGAGGCATAAATCACCATAAACTGATATGTGGCGATAACGCTGACCACAGCGTTGACGATCTGCTCCGCAATCTGAGAGAGCGCCGTAGGCACCATATTGCCGTGCCCTGAAAAAATCCCCGGAAGACTCCAGCACCGCTACGACAACGTAGTGGGGGCCAAACCCGCAGGGGGTCTGGCCAGTCCGGACGATGATAGAGCTCCTCCAGAGCGTCCCGCGCCGAGGCAGCCGCGCATGCCGCCGCTCTGACGAGAACTGCAAAGAGCAGAGAATCCCGAAAGACCCGGCGCGCGTTGCGGTGTTCGTTTTTCGCCGTCCGATGAGACACCAGTTTGGATACCGCCAGCGGCAGACTGTAAGAGGACAGCGTAAGAGCGATATTGTAGATCCCGAAAGCCACGGAATAAATTCCGTTTCCCTGATCTCCCAGAAAATTTGCCATCGGAATTCGGTATATAAAGCCTATGATTTTTGTGAGAATCCCGGCGCAGGCCAGATCATGCCCTGTAAAAAAGAGTGTATCCCTCGTTCCCTTTGGACATAACAGCAGGCCTATGCCTCAAACTTTAACAGGACCACGCGTCTTTCGCCGCTGTCGTCGACTTCCCAGACAGCGGTATCTTCACGGATGATTCTCCGGTCTGTACAGAGTCTGAGAAACTCTTCGGGTTCCATGATCACGTCGAAACCATACCGTCCGGTCCGGTAATGCATCGGTATGATCACCGCCGGGTCCAGAACGTCGGCCACCTGCTTCGCCTCCCTCGCATCGACGGTATAAGTACCTCCCACCGGCAGAAGAATCACGTCGCACGCTCCTATGGATTTTACCTGTTCTTCGCCGAGCTGATGACCCAGATCTCCCAGATGAGCGATCCGCTTTCCCAGGACCTCAAAGACCGTAATCTTATTTCCGCCTCTCAGCGCTCCTCCTTCCGGATCGTGAAAACAATCCACCGTGGTCACTTTTAAATGGAGACTCCCCGGCCTCGTCTTCGATGCGCACCGCCCGAACCCAGCCGTGATCATCATGGTCGTGAGAGGTATAGATTTCCCCTGCCGAGAGAGAGTTCCGGATACCCCCGGTACGCCGGTATACGGATCGATCACCGCGCTGTGCCCCTTCGCTTCGATCTTAAAACAGAAATGGCCGTGCCGGCGTAAGTTTGATTCTGTCAGACATAATATCTCCTCCCGTTTGCGGTAACAGTTCCCGCGCCTGCGTCATATCACTTTCAAACCGGAACCAAGCGTCGATCAGTCAGCCTCGATCCGAGTATGCCGAGATTTCAACATACTTTTCTATTTATTCCTGAAGAACGCTCCATATGCTCTGTCCGCCATATAAATGTCGTATTTGCTGGCGGATTCGTACGGAGAATGCATCGAGTGCACCGGCACGCCGCAGTCGAGCACATCCATACCGCGATTTGCCAGGATATAGCGATCATGCCTCCGCCGCCTTTCATCTACCTTTCCCAATTCAGAGGACTGATACGCGGCTCCCGCCGGAAGATATTTCTCACATGCGACAAATTCCGCGTTGGCGTCCAGACGCGACTTGCCCCGGCCCTGTATCTTAATACTGATGCCCCGGCCGCAAAAAAGCCGCGTTGTGCTTTTCGCGGCCTCCCGGATAAGTGGGGATCATACGCGGCGGTAACGTCCGCGGAAAGAGCCTGAGATGCGGACAGCATGCGCTGCAGCGCGTAAGGATGAACGATTCCGCTCTTTTCCAGCAGATCCAGCAGGAACAATTCAAAATTGCGGGACTCATGCCGGTATTGCCTACGCTCCCGATTTCCTCTTTATCTGTCAGAATGCAGACGCAGTCTTCGGAGGCACCTGGTGAGCCGAAAAGCTGCGGAGAGCCGGATTACCGGTCCATCCTGCCCGTAAGCTGCCACCATACTTTGGTCCATGCCCAGAGAACGGCTTTCATCGCCGGCACCGCTTCGATCTCCGCACTTCGGAAGTCCTCTTCCTCCATACCGTACTTTTCTTTCAGAATCGACAGAATATTATTTTTACGTTTTCACTTTCCGCTTCCGGCATCGGCATAGAACCCAAAAAGGATATTGAGCTTTTCTGCCGGAACACCCTCCGCCAGTTTTTTTTCACATTCTGCTTCGCCGAGAGATGCGGCAGCAGATCGGTCACCAGAAAAACAGGATCGCTCTCGTCTTCGCCGATACAGATATCGATTTTTTTGTTCCGTCGGTGAGAACCACGACGCCGTGGAGAGCCAGAGGGATCGTCGTCCACTGATATTTTGATGCCGCCGTAATAATGCGTTTTAAACAGCGCAAAACCACTGTCCTCATAGAGAGGATTTTGCTTCCAGATCCAGTTTGGGAGCGTCGATATGAGCTCCGACAGCGTGAAATCCCGAGGTCAACGCTTCCTCGCCGATGACTGCAGAAACATGGATTTGTCTTTATTGACGCCGTAGACGCGATCCCCGGCTTCAGCGACTCTTTTTTACTGATTTCCTCAAAACCGCGTTCCTCCGCCATCCGGCGGATCACCTTCACCGCCTCCCGTTCTGTCTTCGCCGCGTTCAGAAAAGACATATATTCTTCCGCATACGCCATGATCTCATCTCGTTGCGGCCCGCTGACATTTCTCCAGCCATAATTCTTCAGGCGGTCTGCTTCCTCCCCTGTCTTCCGCTTTTTCCGTTCCGCTTCCCGCGCGGATACGATATACTTTTCTGTATCTATTTTATGCATTTTAACTTACCTCTCAGTCACTTCGATGAAAAATCGCAGTCGTCGTTTTTCATTATCTTTTAATTTTCTCGTTTTTTACCTTATTGTCAATGTCAGCAGAGCAAAACATCGTTACTTTTTAATTATGCTTTACTATGCCAACAGAACTGATTATATTGAACCTACAAAAGCAGACTTCCCTTCCTTCGGAAGAGTTCTGCTTTCCCGGTTGATTACCGAAGGAGCGTTCCCGCCCTGAGGCGAAACCGATACAACACCATTTGCACTGACATCGAAGGCCATGCGCCGGTCCTGCCTCTTTCTGAGGCGGAAGGGCAACCATCTCTGAGATGAAAGGCACAGGATATAGAAAAGATTCAGATTCCGGCGGATCCGATCCGAACTCCGGAGTTCTTTTGAATACCTCTGAACACTTGAAACCTGTGCCGCATGCGCAGGTTTTTCTTATGTTATCCGTCTGTTTCCGACTCTGCCCGCTGCGGGCGAACCGGCAGAATCGTGAAAATCAGCGATTAAAACCTTCCTATGCGTGCTATTTTCTGTTTTACATTTTTGAAGAAATCAGGAGGAAACCATGACACATCGTGCAGCACTGGTCGGAATCGTAGTGGAAGACACTGCATCCATTCCGAAAATGAACGAGATTCTGTCGGATTACAGCGCCTATATCGTAGGCCGTATGGGCCTTCCTTACCGGGAACGGGGTGTCGATCATCAGCGTCGTTCTCGACGCACCGGACAATGTGATCAGTTCCTGTCCGGAAAAATCGGCATGCTGCCGGAATTTCTTCAAAGACAGTCTATTCAAAATATTCAACGACGAGGAGGAAAAATAACCATGTATGATCCAAAATCCATGTGCGCCGACGACTTCATCGACCATCAGGAAATCTTAGACACTCTCAGCTATGCGGAACAGCACAAATCCGACGCTGTTCTCATCGATTCCATCATCGAGAAGGCAAAAGAAAAGGGCTTTCTCACAGAGAAGCCTCCGTTCTCTTAGCCTGTGATATCGAAAAAAAAAATCAGGGAGATCTACGCTTTGGCAGAGCAGATCAAAAAAGATTTCTACGGCAACCGCATCGTCATGTTCGCACCGCTCTATCTCTCCAACTACTGCGTCAACGGCTGCACCTACTGTCCTTATCACGCAGTCAACCGGACGATTCCGAGAAAAAAGCTGACACAAGAGGAAATCCGCCGGGAAGTCATCGCCCTGCAGGATCTGGGACACAAGAGACTGGCCATCGAAGCGGGAGAAGATCCTGTCAACAATCCGATCGAATACATCCTCGAATCCATCGAGACGATCTATTCCGTCCACCATAAAAACGGCGATATCCGCCGCGTCAACGTGAATATCGCGGCGACCACGGTGGAAAATTACAAAAACTGAAAGAAGCCGGCATCGGCACCTACATTCTTTCCAGGAAACATACCACAAAGACAGCTATCATGAACTCCATCCGACGGGTCCGAAACACGACTACAATTACCACACGGAAGCGATGGACAGAGCCATGGAGGGCGGCATTGATGATGTCGGTTTGGCGTTTTGTTCTGGAGCAAATACCGCTATGAATTTGCAGGGCTTTTCATGCACGCCGAGCATCTGGAAGCTGTCTTCGGCGTAGGCCCGCATACCATCAGTGTCCCGAGAATTCGCCATGCCGATGATATTGATCCGCCGCGATAACGGCATTGACGACGATACCTTTGCCAAAATCGTTGCCTGTATCCGCGTAGCCGTTACCCTACACCGGCATGATCGTTTCCACCAGAGAGAGCCAGAAGACGAGAGAACGGGTTCTGAGCCATCTGGGCATTTCCCAAATCAGCGGCGGTTCCCGCACCAGCGTCGGCGGCTATTATACGGGAAGAAGCAGAGGAGGATAATTCCGTTCAATTTGATGTCAGCGATAACCGCACACTGGATGAAATCGTGAAATGGCTGATGGAATGGAATACATCGAGCTTCTGCACCGCCTGTTATCGCGCGCCGGCCGGACCGGCGACCGACGGCGAGCTTCTGCAAAGCCGGTGAAATTCTGAACTTCTGTCACCCGAACGCGCTGATCACACTGAAAGAATATCTGGAAGATTACGCATCTGAGACCAGAGAGATCGGCCTTGCACTGATCGAAAAGAAATGAAAAAAGTACCGAACGAAAAGGTGCGCCGGATGACTTCCTCGGAAAATCGAGCAGGAGAAAGAGACTTCCGTTTCTGATCGCCGTTTTTCTCCGGGAGATGGAAAACTATTTTCCCATTTTGATTCACAGCGTTATCGCATGCGCGCGGCGCAGAAATACCCCTTCTGCGCCGCCGTCATTTCAGGAATCGGAGGTAACATCCATGAGTTAAACAGCACGCCTTCTTCCGAGCGCGTCCACATCGGTTTTTCGGCCGCAGAAATGCGGGCAAATCCAGCGTCGTCAACCGGGTCACCGGTCAGGAACTCTCCGTCGTTTCCGATATCAAAGGAACGACCACCGATCCGGTCACCAAGGCCATGGGCTCCTTCCTATGGGACCGGTTCAGATCATCGATACGCCGGGAATCGACGATGAAGGCTCTCTGGGAGAGCTTCGTGTCCGCAAGACAAAAGCAGATCTTAAACCGCACCGACGCAGTATTTCTCGTCATCGACAGCACCGCCGGCATCACAAAAGCGGACAGACAGCTGATCGATATCTTTGCCGAAAAAGAAATTCCCTATCTGATCGCGCTGAACAAAGCAGATCTGCTGCCAGAAAACGGCTGCGCTGCCACAGCGGCGGCAGAAGCGGCAGCAGCCTGTTCCGACTGCAGAATTCCGCCCTCCGCCGATCAGTTCATCCCGGTCAGCGCAGCTTTTAATACGGGAATTTCATATCTGAAAGAATGTATCGCCCGGCTTACCGCCTCAGAAGAATCCCAGCGGCGAATCGTCGGCGATCTCCTGTCCCCTTCTGACTTCGCCGTACTGGTTGTGCCCATCGACAGCGCCGCGCCGAAAGGCCGTCTGATCCTGCCTCAGCAGCAGACTATCCGGGACATTCTGGAAGCCGGCGCAGCGGCTATCGTCATCAGAGAAAACGAACTGCCGGATACGCTGACCGCTCTGGGCAAAACCACGCATCGTCATCACCGACAGTCAGGTATTCGGGCAGGTCAGCGACCAGACGCCGGCCGACATAGATCTGACCTCTTTCTCTATTCTGATGGCGCGCTACAAAGGTACGCTTCTGCCCGCAGTAAGAGGTGCCGCAGCCATCGAAACTCTGAAGGACAAAGACCGGGTTCTGATCTCCGAAGGCTGCACTCACCACCGGCAGTGCGACGATATCGGTTCTGTGAAAATCCCCCAATGGCTGAGAGACTATACGGGAAAAGACATCGAAATCGAACTCTCTTCCGGCAGAGAATTTCCGGAAGACCTCTCACCCCTACCGTCTCATCCTCCACTGCGGCGGCTGTATGCTCAACGAACGTGAGATGAAATACCGCCAGAAATGCGCCGACGATCAGCAAGTGCCGATGACGAATTACGGAATCGCAATCGCCTATATGCAGGGTATTCTGCAGCGCAGCGTCGCCATGCTGCCTGACGCCGCGGCGCTGCTGTCAAGTCCGGCCGGCGGTGCAGAAAAATAAAAATCCGCCGTTTCCGGCAGAAATAAGCTTCCGAAACGGACAATCCCGCAAGAAGTTTTGCGCGCCGCATCAAAGATGCGAAGAGGACTTCTATGCGAAATTTCACCAAATTTCCGATTTGATGGAATTTCACCATTTGCTTATTATGTGAGGAAAAAGGAGGATGATCTCCTAAGTAAAAAGGCTCTGAACCGGCATATACCGGCTCAGAGCCTTTCTTACAAATCATTGTGATCGTTTCCCGAACTGCAGCAACAGAAAGAAACTTCTTTTCCGGAAGTTCTCTTCATTATTCCGTCCGCACTTCTCTCCGCGGCCGCTGCGTCTTTACGCTTCGATTTCCGTAAATCCGACTTCGGTAAAGAATGCCATCGCTTCCTCAGAGAAGAGATAGTCGACAAACTTCTTCGCTTCTTCCTGATGCTTGGAATTCTGCATTACCGCTACAGGATAGATACAAAGGGCCGCCTGTCATCTCTGGATCCGCATAACCCACCGGAGTCATCTCTCTGCGGAGTAAGCGTCTGTCGCATAGATGATGCCGCAGTCTGCAGCGCCGGAAGATACCGCGGAAGTTACCGCCTTAACATTGGTTCCGTAAGTGATGATGCCCTTATTTACCATATCCTGCTCATTTAATCCGAGAGACGTGAGAATCTTAGAAGTGTACTGACCTACCGGAACGTCGGCGTTGCCCATAGCAAAAGTCAGATCATCACTGCTATTTGCCGCTTTGATCGCTGCTTAAAAATCATCCCAGCTCTTGATATCGCTGCCTTCTTTCACTACGAGAGCACACTTGTTTTCCAGAATGTCTTTTCTCGTACCTTCGAGCACGTAGTTTTCACCTTCGCACTGATCGCTGGCGCCATCCAGCTGATCCATCTGCTTCTGTGCAGCGGAGAGGAAGATATCGCAGTCCGCGCCGGAAGTGATCTGTGTCTTTAACGTACCGGAAGAATCATAAGTAGCCTGAATCTTCACCCGGATTTTTCCTTTTCATAAGCTGCGATGGCTTTGTCCATGGACTCTATCATAGACGCCGCAGCGAGAGATATAATGTAACCTCTTCTCCGGATCCCTTTGCCGCATCAGCGGAACCGTCCGCGGATGCCGGCGTTTTTCTGTTCCGCATGCGCAGAAAGCTGCCGCCATGACAAATATCAAAAGCAATTGCAAGAATTTTTTTTTCTTCATTTTCTGTACTCCTTTTCACATTATCTGCCGATAAGTAATCAATAAATCTATTATCTATCCATCACCAGAATCGTGTCCGGCTCCAGATAAATCGACACTTTGTCTTTATCTTCCAGCGCATTCCACTCGTCTTTGGCCATAGTGATATGCAGCTCAGAATAAGAGGAACCGAATCGCCGCACTGCAGCAGCAGAATCATCTCATGGAGATCCTCTATGGCCTGAAGGACATCGCAGACGATAACATTTTCGCGCTGCCCCATGGACGGATGCATGTAATGCGTCCGCAGTCCGATATATTTCACGCCGCCCGAAACCGGACGCGTCACACGCAGCGCACTGTTCCAGTCGGAAGCCAGTACGTGAGATTCGTCGATATATTCCGCCCGGGAGAAATTTTTGCATCCCGTGAGAAGCGCGCTCTGATACGTATAGGGATCTTCAAATATTCGCTTCTTCTCATCAAAGCAGTCCACATGACCGTCAGCCATCACCGAAATGTGATCGCTGATCCGGTAGACCTCATCCCGGTTATGAGACACCAGCAGGGACGTGCCTTCGAACTCGCCGAGAACCTTCATCAGTTCCTGTTCCAGTTCCCAGCGAAGGAAACTGTCAAAGGGCGGAAAAGGGCTCGTCAGCATGAGGATCCGCGGTTTCGAGACCATGATCCTCGCCAGAGCCACTCTCTGCTGCTGACCCCGGAAAGCTGGCGTACACTGTGGTTTCCAGGCCGCCGAGGTAAAATTTTTTCGATGACACGGCGGCACTCCGCCGTCTTCTGGTCTTTCGGCATCGGCAAACTCTTCATCCCCAGCATGATATTCTGCTCTACATTCATGTTGGGAAACAGCGCATAATTTTGAAACAGCAATCCCACATGACGCTTCTGCACCGGCACATCGATCTTCTCTTCACTGTCAAACAGCGTTTCGCCGTCCACACGGATATAACCTTCATCCGGGGGTTTCAATACCCGCAATACAGCGCAGCGTCATACTTTGCCGCAGCCGGAAGCCCCCAGAAGCGCCAGAGTCTCATTGCCCGCGTGAAGCTCCACATCGAGCTGAAATCCGCCGAGATTTTTCTTTATCTTCATATCCAGTGACATGTTCTACCCCCTGACTCCGACGGATGCAGCTTTCGCTCTCGTCTCTTTGTCTCTTTTCTCGAAGAGATTCACCGCCGAGCAGAACGACGGCGAGATCGCCAGATTGATCATAACTTGACGAAAGCGCCGTGATTGTCGTTGAGACACCACAACTGATAAACCGTGGTGGAAATCGTAGCCGTCTTACCCGGCGGCGTATAACCGGAGACCATGCTGGTCGCACCGTACTCGCCAGACCTCTGGCAAAAAGCCAGAACCAGGCCGGCGATAATGCCCTGTTGCAGTACGGCATCAGGATACGCCAGAAAATGTAAGTATTGGAAAGGCCCAGCGTCTGGGCCGAATAACCTGGTGTCACGTCGAAACTTTCAAAAGCCCCCGTGCGGTCCGGTACATCAGCGGAAAAGCCACCACCGCTGCAGCCGCGACAGAGGACTGCCAGTTCATCACCAGCTTCAGCGCCCAGTTCTCATAGACCCAGAACCGATCGGCGTAGCCGCGCAAACAGCATCAGCAGAAAATAACCGACTACGGTAGGAGGGAGAACCATCGGCAGCGTCAGGATGACGTCCAGCGCTCCTTTATAAGCTTCGGCAGCCGC
>VOFH01003123.1_pt1 | contig 19735 bp, 20 predicted proteins | sample 5384091 | NCBI WGS metagenome assembly VOFH01 (sample SAMN12384727, study PRJNA508395) | human gut metagenome | isolation source: healthy gut G | host: Homo sapiens
TATCAGTTTTTTGAGTTTTAATTGATTAAAATGTCGCAAAAAATAATAGCAAAAATTTGATTCAAACGGATCATCACAATTACAAAGTACCACCTTGTCTATAAACTGATTTTTATAATGAGATAATTCTTCAGCTATCGTTTCATATGTAGTATACCATTCATCCGTGTTATCTGCAGAATATTTTGCGTTATTTAATATTGAATTTCCTGTTTTATTTATAGTTATAATTTCTTGATCTTTGCCGTTGATCATTTGCTTGATTCTCCCCTGCATGAATTTCTCATTTGTCTTGATTAGATTCTAATTCTTTTAATTTCTTTTTCATTTCTTCATATTCATCGAAATAAGAAATTAATGCTCTTTCAACAGCAACCGTTTTTGTATGTCCTGCATCTTTACAAAAATTTTCTAATCGCTCATAAATAGGAGTTTCAATACATACATTAAGGTATGTTCCATTCTTTTTATCCTTTGATTGTTCCTTCTGTTCTTCAATAATTCGTTCTGTTGCTTTATGAATTCTATCCTTAGAATAGGGTGGTCTTAAATTCAATGACAACCGGCGCCTTTTTGATCATATACGTTTCACTGCCATCCTCCGAAGATCCTTTCAACCAGCAATCATCCGGATACTTCTCAGCAAAGCCTCGTAACCGTTTCTGCAAGCTTTGATTGAAGGTATACACATCATAGAATCCATCATCTTCATTAGTCAGAATAATCGTTTCTTTTTCACACTTTAACCTTCGCATATTCTATCCCCGCTTTCTTTCCATTTCCTGATCCAGGTACTTTGGTATCGGCTTTCCGGACCGACGAGCAATAGCAATCTGTTTCTGATGCAGTCGTTTGATCACGGATCTTCGTTTCTTAGGTTTGCCATCCTGTTGATTTCGGGACGTCTGATTGTTGCTGCGTGCATCAGAAATTTTTTCCAGGTTCTTCTTCTGATTATTCACCAGACCGTCCACCATATCATAGTTAGCTTCTGTACCAGATTCTCTGCTTCGTTCATAAGTGCCGTTCTGGTAGAATTTCTGGTAATGTTCCAGACGGATTTTACCATCTTGTTTTAGCTGTTCGACCGGATTTAGCGGTACCTGCTGTTGGATGTAATCATGGATCTTTTGTTTTGTCTTTTCATCGAATTTCTTACATTCTTCGACAACCATTTTTCCATAGGCATCCAGGATAATACCCTGGGCCTGATCTCGGTATACCTGATGTTCCATCAAATAAAACTGTTTTCCATCAATAATGATGGTGTCTGTGGCAATCCAGTTTCCCTTTTTCCCATCAATCTGATAATTCTCAGTTTCCATAGTGATCAGTGCACCGGATGTGTTGATACGAATAAATCCGGCCAGATACTGTGGATAGTTCTCATCTACATAGTAGCAGCTGATTTCTCCATTCTTGTTCAATACGAGCACGTCACTGACTTCGCATTGATTTTTCGTCCGTTTCCAGATGTCAGCGACTTTTTCATTTTCCTGCATTTCATGAATCGAGATTAATCGGTAATTTTCGACAGTAATCGACACATTCTGCTGTCTTGCCTCTTGATATGGCAGATGCCACAGTGCTTTTCCTGCAGTCTGCTGATCTACTCGGTAGACTGCAAATTGATTAAGCTTCATAGGCATCGTCCTCCAAGTTATTCAGATAATAATTCAGATCCAGAGAATAGTAGTATTTGTCTTCGATCTGCTGTAATTTTCCAACTGTAGAATTGATAATCTCAATCATTTCATCATTCTCAGGATCACTTTCTTCCTGTTCCAAGACTTCCAAAGCTTCCTTCAGTGTTTGGATTGTTTCTTCCTTTGTGTGCTGCTGGAAGATAGCAGTAATAGTCAGTTCGTTTTCTTCCAGGTTTACGTTTCTCATAGGCTCATTTCCCCCCTTTTCTTTTTCGGTATTGGTTTCATCTGTATATTCAGCTCCTTCTCGTTTTTTTCTTCGCTTATATTTTTTTCGTTATCCACTTTTTTATTAGATTCCAAAGGATTTTCCACATTTGGATGTCTTTCTTCCAAGTACTTTTCCACACGACTGATTGCATTTTGCACATAAGAATTTTCTCTAAATCCAGGAATCGAATTCAAAAATTCTTTCTGTATTTTTCCTTCAATCATCAGACTCTGCATTCCTTCATAATCACTTCCGTCTTTCAGATCAAAGCCAACACATTTCAGTCCATGCATACGTTCTGATGGGATTTTCTCATAAGCTTCCAAGGCTTCGGTAATGTCAGGTCATAATGTACTTCACCCATTACAGGAAATTCAGCACATTCAGCCGCATAAAAGCTGATACATGTAAGATCATTTTCATAATCCACATTTTCTATTTCTGGGACAATATCGAGTATTTTTTCTCTTTGTGCTGCAAACTCTGGAAGTTCTGCAAATCCAAATCGATCCACGTAATATGCCTGCATATCCCCACCACGGTTTGTAATGATAACATCACTGACCGACATAGAATGTGCTTTATAATCTGCCGGTGGATTATCGTTGAATACGGCATACAAATCATCCAGCTTTTCATTTTCATGTAATCTGCCAGAATAGACACATTTATAATTTGCTGCATCGATTGTAATGCCATCTTCTTTGACCATTGCCATATTCATAAATAAATGTTGTTTTCCCGGTGTGCCTTCATCCACGTGATAAATCGCATAGCGGTCACCATTACCTCTGAACATTTCTTCCTCTAGTGTATAATCAAACTTAAATGGATACAAAGCCCGATCAACTCTTTCCGAAATATCCGTTCCTTCTGCAATCGTATCTTCCAGCCAATCTTTGATATCTCCCCATGATTCAAACTGCAAGTACCCGGCAATTTCATGTGTCCCATCCGGCGCCAGTACAATATGTCCCGGTTCGCTTTCCCGATAATCATAGCGGTATCCAGCTGCTTCCAGTGCATCTACCAGAATGCCGTATTTATCATGTAATTCTGTTTTTTGTTTTTCTTCAAGAATGATTTCCAGTTCTTCTGTAAGCTGATCGATCATTTCACCGGCTGTCTTGCGGATCACATCCATAGATGTTTTCATTTCCTTCATTTCCCGGCTGCTACTCCAACCCGCAATGTAAGGAAAACTATAGTCCGATGTATCCAAACCAAAGGAAGAACACACACAGTAAGCAACGGATTCTGCTTCAACCTCTTTTGTCAGTCGGTCTTTTTCTAATCCAAGACTTTCCATGATCTCTCTGTCATGCAGTTTTGCATGGGCGGTTTCATGAATAGCTGTCTTTAAGGTCTGGCTTTCACTGAGTCCTTTTTTTATCACGATTTCCTTGTCTGCATTGTGATAATATCCATTGGCATTGCCATCGATCTCATCGAATCTTATCGGCACTGGGGATATTTTCTGAATAGCCTGCATGAAAGAATCAAAATCCTGTACAGCCGCAGTCAATAATTCCGGTGCCAGTGTCTGGATTGGTTCCCCGGATGTCTGAGCAATATCAAAGACGGTAACTGCTTTAAAATGCGGAACTGTAACTTCCACCTGTTCAGTCTTAGGTTTTCCATCGGTTCCCATGATCGGTCGCTGATTTTCATCCAGAACCTCTTTTTCCTTCATTTTCTTATATGGTGCCGGTGCAATGATTGTAATTCCTTTTTCACCTTTCATGACCTGTCTACCCATGGACTGCCAGTTTTTGTAGCTGGTAACAAGTGTGGCATCCGGTCGCTGCATAGCGATTAGCATTGTATTGTTAAAGGAATAATTGTGAAACTTTGCCATGGTTTTAAGAAATTCCTTATATCGGTTACTTGTAAAAAGTTCTTCCACACCGGATTCCAGTGACTGCATAATGCTGTCCATATCTTTTCCCTGAACCGGCAGTGGAATAGTAGTAGTTTTGTTTTGTTCTGTCATAATACTCCTTTCCAAAAACGCCCCACGACATTGTGTTTATGCCGCAGGGCTTTTTATTAGTTGACGAGATGATTATTTTTTATTAAAGTTCCATATCGTGCTTCTTTGTTTTCGGTTTCTGATCCGGCTGTTCTTTTCCTGCTTTCTCTGTTTTTGCAGCCTGCGCTTCTTTTTCTTTCTGACGTTCTGTAAATCTGTCGGCTTTTTCAAAGACGTGATCCTTTGTGTCAAAGTGATATACATCATTGGTAAGGCGTTCTGCTGGTGCTACCTGAGTGGCATTGACTTCTTTTACCATATCTCTTAACATTTCTGCATCCACTTGCCCGTCATCCGGTAAAATCAGCATTTCATGAATGGATGATGGCAAAATGAAGAAATCATTTCCCAGAAGTTCCCCCATGTTATCCATGAATTCCGGATAAAAGATCACACCGGCTCCATCAACTCTGTCTGTATTCGTAACAACAAAGAATGTCGGCATCTCGCTTGATTCCTGCAATGTTTCCTGCAGCATTTCACGTTCATCCGGTGTCAGCATGAGAATATTTTTCTGGTACATTTCATCTATCAATGCACCTATACTTGATACCTCCGGGGTCATGACATGCGGTGAACTTTTCATCGCATCTTCATGAAGCTGTTCTGCCGAGATTCCATACTGTTCAAGTAGATCATTCTTGATAAACATGGAACTTAATCCATCCTGATCCTTGCCTACTGCCACATGATAGGTAATTGCGAGGTCTTCCTTCAGCTGATGCGGCGCATTTTCGAGGACTTCCTTATTTGCTTCGGCTGATGATACACGGATAAACAGCTTGTCCTTCACGTCTTCATAATTAAAAATAGCTTTCAGATCAACCTGTATCGGTGCCTCAATAACTATATCTGCAATCTTTCTGCATACAGTTTCCATTGTTACGCCAGGCTGTGCTTTATATGCTTCATACAACTGATTAAGATTGATCGTCGGGGTAAGCATCTCACCTTCTTTTCTCACCATCAATCCCGTATAGGCACGGTTCAGTTTCTGACACTCCATCGTTGATACTTCTACATTCTCATACTCCTCTGGTAAAAAGAGTCTGATATTGTCCTTTACTTCACTTACAAATTCGTTAAAATTCATTCTTCGTTTCCTCCTCTAATCTGTTTTCTTATTTCTTTTTGCTTTTGTTTTTTGATTTCTTTTTGGGAAAGGATAAAGAAAAATTCACCCTTCCGGTTTCATCTGTATCCATATGGAGATCTGCCTCAAAGTACATATTTTTCTTTCTGGAATACAGGTCTTTCACATGCACACTTCCGTTTTTCAGAAGTTCTGCAGCCATCTTTTTATCCATGGTTTTTTCCATGCTCTGCAGATAGCGGTTGTCTTTCCAGAGAGCAAAGTGACAATCATGGTTGCTGCAATAGAAGTTGGGTTTACTTTCATATACCAGGCTTCCACATACCGGACAGGTTCCAATGCTTTCTCTGGTCTGAAATCTTCTTGTTTCTTCTTCGGAAATCGCATCGCATCCATTCAGCATCATGGTCAGCATGTTTTTGATCCCAGTCATAAACTGTTCCGGTGCAATCTCTCCATGCTCCATCAAAAGCAACTGATTTTCCCATTCTGCAGTCATACTTGCAGATTTCAGAAAGTCTGGCAGGATCTCAACAAGGACTTTTCCATCATCTGTTGGAAGGATCTGTTTTCCTTTTCGGGTGGCATATTGGGAATAGATCAGTTTCTCGATGATACCGGCTCTTGTTGCCGGAGTTCCTAATCCTTTCTTTTCCGTATCTTCATCGAATTCCTTATTTCCAGCTGTTTCCATTGCCGCAAGGAGAGTATCTTCGCTGTATGGTTTTGGTGGCGATGTAAAATGTTCTGTCTTTTCTGCAACTACAGCATAGAAAGTCTGTCCCTGGGTTACTTTCGGCATCCTCTCTTTCATTTCCTGATCCGGATCTACGATTGCCATGCGGTCCTTATTCTTGAAGCAGTTTTCAAAGAGTTTCCATCCATCCTGCAGAACAATCTTTCCTTTTGCTTTGAAGATTTCTCCCTGGCATTCCACTTCAATCTCTGTTTCCTGGTAAATGTGCTCCTTACTCATTGCCATGACCGTGTGGACTGCGATCAGGAAGAGAATCTTTTCTTCCCAGGATTTCAGTTCATCCAGATGGCTGGATGCAAGCTCCATCGTTGGGATGATTGCATGGTGATCTGTCACTTTGCTGTTATTCATGACTTTCTTCACATCTGGCTGCTCCGGCTGATCAAACGGACCTGTCAGCTGATATTTCTCATAAATCTGACGAACCACATTTCTTGCGGTCTGCTCCATATCTTCGGTCAGATACTGGCTGTCCGTTCTTGGATAAGTGATCAGTTTCTTTTCATACAAGCTCTGAGCGGTATCCAGTGTCTGTTTGGCTGTCATTCCGTAGATACGGTTTGCTTCTCTCTGCAGTGTGGTCAGATCATAAAGCTTTGGTGCTTTTACTTTCTTTTCTGTTTCTTTTACTGAACTGATACTAGCTTCATTTCCCTGGCATCTGCTTCTTAACTGTTCTGCCTTATCCGGATCAAAGATTTTTGGCTTTATTGCCGGAATTCCGTCACAATCCAGTTCTACATTGAAATACTTTTCTTTCTGGAAATTGCTGATCTGTCCGGCACGTTCCACCAACATGGCGAGTGTCGGTGTCTGAACCCTTCCAACGGTCAGCTTTTTGAAGTACTTTGTGGTGTAAGCTCTGGTTGCATTCATTCCTACCAGCCAGTCAGCCTGAGAACGGCATACAGCAGCTTCGGCCAGATGTCGGTATTCCTCTGCGGATCTCAGATGCTGCATTCCATCAAGGATTGCGGAATCTTCCAGAGAACTGATCCATAATCGTTTCACCGGCTTTTTACTTCCGGATAAGTCATAGACATGTTTGAAGATCAATTCTCCTTCACGTCCGGCATCACAGGCATTTACGACATATTCAATTTCTGGACTGTTGAGCAGTCTTTTTAAGATATAGAACTGATCTTTCTTATCTTCTGAGACTGTAACTTTCCAGTCTTTCGGGATGATCGGGAGATCTTCATATCTCCACTGGTTAAATTTCTCATCGTAAGCATCCGGTGAAACATATTCGGCCAGATGTCCGAAGCACCAGCTGACCATACAGTCGGTTCCTTGTAAATATCCGTCTTCTCGTTCCTGTGCTCCAATCACTTCTGCGATTGCTCTTGATACACTTGGTTTTTCTGCAATTACTAAATACATGATGTATAACCTCCTTCATATAACGAAACGGAGAGAGCATGTTTTACAGCCCCCTCCGCTAAAAAAGTTTATTTATTTTTCATTTTCTTCAAAATCTTCGTCTTCAGACTCTTCCTCATCCGGAACTTCTTCCAGTCCACCTGTTTCCAAACCTTCCGGCTGATCATCCTCATCTTCCTCTTTTTTAGGTTTATAGATCTTGAAGTAGTAGTAAGCTGCCACACCGCCAAGAGCCAGAATCAGGATTGTTGCCATTGCACCTACATTGGTTTTTGCAGATACTGTTTTCTCAGGATCAACGGTAGCTTCCTTGTCTACATCCTCATTATTTGTTTCATCCAGCACTACCTTTGATGTATCTGGCTGTGGTGTTACGACAGTAGCAGTGCTGTCTTTATCCAGAAATTCAGACAGATCATTTTCATCAATCTGGGATAACATATAGACATTCTGGGATGTGGCACTGCGGTCGATCACGATATAGAAAGTGTTGTTATTCTTCGTTGTAACCGTAAGAAATTCCTTTGTGGAATCATCGGTAATGTCATCCTTGACTTCACCATTGCCAGGTGTCGTAAATGCAGTTCCCTTGTCTGTTCCATCTTCCGGCAGCACCTCGTTTGTGTTTGTCGCCTCGTCCTTTTTCTCTTCTTTGTCTGTTGACTGTTCCGTCTGAGTTGTCTCTACTTTGGATGCCTCTGCCGATTCATCCACATAGGCAAATGCTGTGGTTGATGCTGTAAAAAGCATCATGACTCCCAACAGCAGTCCTGCCATTTTCTTATTCATTTTCTTCCATTTCACCATTCTGATATTCCTCCTTATTTTCTTCTGTGAATACAAAGGAGCCTGAACCTTCATCGTCAGACTCCCTGCTTACCTGAAATTTAACTTTTCCACTCTGGATACCATCCAAAAGATCATATAACTGATCATTATCCATCTTCATACCACGGATACACTTGATCATCTCATTGTCCTCTTCCTGCTTTAATGCAGCCTGGACACCTCTGAGATATTGCTGCAGATCCGCGATCTTTTTCTCTGTCTTGGCAATCTCATCCAGATATTTTTTAATCTTTTTATTCAAACTTTCACCTCCCTTCAATCACCCATTTATGGCAGTCTTCCAAAGCACATGAAGTGTTGCTGCCAGTAGGATGTGCTGATATTTGAGTAATGGATCGGATCCCCACAATGGATCATCATATTGTTACCGACATAGATACCCACATGGCTTGCACCGGATGTATTATACGTTCCCTGGAAGAAGATCAGATCTCCTGGTTTTGCTTCTTGCGGTGATACATAAGTACATACGCCTCTTAATCCATCTGCGGTCAATCGTCCATAGTTCCAGCCATTACCACAGTGGTTAATGACATAAGATACGAAACCTGAGCAGTCAAATCCGGACGGAGAGTAACCACCCCATACATAAGGTACTCCCAGATATTTTTCTGCTTCCCGGATCATCCGGGCAAATTCTTCATCCTGCAGTGCTTCCGGTGGAATCTCATAGCTCATTCCATTACCGCCTGATCCACTGGTCACATTGTTTACATCCCACAGATAATTTCTGTTTCCATAGGTCGTATTTAATGCATTATAGATGATCAGCTGCTCCGCATTCAGATTGGCTCTTGCCAAAGCATCAAAGCTTCCATTTGTCAGTGTCACATACAGAATCTTCTTAGTGCTTGTACTGGTAACCGTTACTTCCTGACTGCCATTGTCATCTGCGATATAGGCTTCCCAGGTCTGGTGTCCATGAGCAGAAGCGGCAGCATGGTTGTCATAGTAAACGTCAAACTGCACACCATATCGTGCAAAAGCTCCGGTATCTTCAACCGTGTATTCCACACCATTCATTACTACCTTCGTTCCGATCGGCACAAATGGATTGGATGCATCTACAGCAATGGTATGGTTTGCAGTAGGATATGCCCCACTGGCAGTTGGTCCGCCTGACCATACACCACAGCAGATTCGACAATTACAATATCCACTGGTCACTACCTGTCCCAATGATTCTCCGACTCTAACATTTCTGGTTTCTGTCACCGTTTCTGTTCGACCTTCCGTATTCAGATGATATTGTGCTTCAAAAAGAGCTTGCAGTTCATTTTCAACATCTGAGTACGTCCAGTCCCCATATTTTGCAGTAAGATACGAGATAAGATGGTATGGATTATGACCAATTTCAGCAATGTTGTACTGATACTCGTCATAATTCGGATGTCTTCGTTCCATCTCATTAATCTGCTGATTCAAGGCACTTTCCAAAGCAGCATATCTGTTTTCGGCAGCATAGATATCCTCGTCTGAACTTGGATACGTTGTAATACCGATCACAGATCCAGCTCCCTCGATAGAAGCACTGCAGCTCCCCAGAGATACTGAAATGACTAGAAAAAGAAGCGCAAAAATACCGATGCCTGCGAACATGGCACGATTACGCTTTATGATCTCTTTCAAGGCGATCTTTGCTTTTACCGTCATGTTCTCGACACCGGCAATGGTTGTTGCTCCACCCAGACTGCCAGCGGATTTTCCGGCTCTGGCTGCCCGGTATGCATCCTTATATCGTTTTTTCTGAAAGAAGCGGTTATAGAAATGTCTCTTTTGCTCAGCGTTCTTTACCGATTCTGCATGTTTGACTCCTTCCATACTTTCTGCAGAACCAAATTTCAGTTTCTTTTCTACAGTAGCCTCACGATAACCTTTGCGATGGGTTTTCACATCCGTTCGTTTGCTCCGGATCTGAGCATGACGTAGGCCACGTAACGCAGCTTCTGTTTCACGCTCTGCAAGTCTGGCACTTTCCACACCTGCATTTTCATCTGTTTCTTCCTCTTCGGAAGTGACTGCTTTCATGCCAGATATAACAGCTTGTGTGGCAATGTACTTCCCGGCTGTCCCCCCCGGTTTCATGCCAGCACCTTTCACCATCTGATTTCCTTCATCATCAAAGGATAATCTTCCGGCTTTTGCCTGTTCTTTGGTCATCTGTTTTTGCAGCTGCTTCTTCCGAATGGATTTCTTTTGACTGTTCAGATTGTTATCATCATCCGGGATTTTTTCATGACGATGCAGTTTCTTTTGATATCCGGATACTTTTTCTTCCGGTGTAACTTCAACTGTATCCTCAACAGCTTCCTGCCGGACAGAAGATTTCCGGATCTTTTCCATCTGCAGTCGTTTTCCTTTTCCTGATTTTGAATCTTCATTCTCAGCCTTTTTCCGTTCCCGTTCAGGAACAAATTCTTCCTTATTTTCCGGTCGTCCTCGACTCCTGTGACTGATATCTTTTACACTACCATCACGAAGATTTTCTTCTGTCAGACCATCCCTGGTCATCTTTGCGACCTTTTTATCTTTGCCTTTAAATTCTTTTCCAGCTATAGGTCATCACCTCCTGGCACAACTTTTCTTTCTGTACTCATTCAGTTCCTGGCGTCCTATAATCGAGATACCAGGATAACCATCTGCCTGTGTCCTGATTGCTGGAGAGCTCGCCTGGATATGAAATACCCAGTTCAATTCACTCGGATCTCTCGGCCAGAAACCATTGATCAGCATAGCCTCCTTGAACTGATTGTTGTGCAGATGGATCTGGGTACGTTTATACAGAACTTCTTTCAGATCATCACTGGTAAGATGCGGATAGATTTTCTGTGCCGGATAAAAATTCCAGAATACCCAGTCAAGGATAATGTTCTGTGTTTCCAGCGGAAGTTCATACAGATGATGATCATCATTGACTGTATGAACACGGTATCCAGGCTGTGCATTTTCCAGATTTTTCATCTGAATGTAAGGATTATCCTGGTTCCACTGCCTGATTCGGATCTTATCGATTTCCTTCATGCTTTTCCGCCTCCATTTCTTTCTCTCGTTTTTCAACTTCTTCCGGTTTTGTAGTCATCAAACTGTACAGCTTCAAGTTCTTATCGAACTTGTCCTTAAATGGAATAATTGTTGTTCCATAGAAAAGAAGTCCTTCTCCTTCCCCGGAATTCGTCACATAAGACAACTGATACGGGGAAATATTCAACTGTTTTGCAAGGATCTGTCTGTCACCTGCAGCCTGGTTCAGCATCAGGATAAAATCACTGTTCTCAAAGATATTTTCAATTTCCCTGCTGGCAAGAAGATCTTTGATATTCTGGGTGATACCACTTGGAATACCACCCCATTTTCTGAATCTCTTCCATATTTCTACGGAATAAGCTGCTGTCTGTTCTTCTTTGAGCAGAAGATGGAACTCATCGATATAGTACCTGGTGGATTTGATGCCGCGGTTGATCGTAACTCTGTTCCATACCTGATCCTGGACGATGAGCATTCCGATTTTCTTCAGCTGCTTTCCAAGTTCCTTGATGTCAAAGCAGACAATACGGTTATTCAGTTCCACATTGGTTCTATGGTTAAATACTTTCAGTGATCCATTTACATAGATTTCCAACGCTGTTGCAATTCTCTGGGCCTGCGGTTCTTTCTGCTTTCTGAGGCAGTCATACAGGTCACCAAGGACCGGCATATTTTCCGGTTTTGGATCTGCAAAGTACTTCTGATACACCAGTGGAAGACAGCGGTCGATCACTGATTTTTCCTCTGCTTCAATTCCATCCCTGCTTCCCATGATCAGCTCACATAAAGACAGGACAAAATCAGATTTTACACCAAGTGGATTGTCATCATCGGAATAATCCATATTGATATCCATCGGATTGATATAATCCTTACTGGTTGGTGAAATGTGTACGACCTGTCCGCCAAGTGCATGGACCAGTGGTAATACTCACCCTCCGGATCTCCGATGATAATGTCATCCTTCGTAACAAAGAAAGCGTTGGTGATCTCTCTTTTTGCTGCAAAGGATTTACCGGATCCAGGTGTACCAAGGATCAGTCCATTCGGGTTTTTGAGCTTTTTACGATCCACCATGATCATGTTGTTACTGAGTGCATTCAATCCGTAATATAAGGATTCTCCTGCCATAAAAAGTTCCTGTGTCGTAAACGGAACAAAGATTGCTGTACTGGTAGTCGTAAGAGCCCGCCTGATTGGGATATGATTTACTCCCAACGGAACACTGCTCATCAATCCTTCTTCCTGCTGATAATCCAGACGTTTCAGCACACAGTTATATTTCTGTGCAATACCGGCCGTCTGGAAGATGGCATTATCCAGTGCCTGTTTGGTCTTTGCAGTATTTAAAAAGAGCGCTGTTACAAGGAACATACGCTCATTTCGTGCTGCAGATCTTCCAGAATCCGCTTGGCCTCGCCGCCATACGTGTGCAAGGTCACTCGGAATAATTTCCATATCATATCCGGCCCTGACTGCTTTCTTCTGCTCCTCGATTTTCATACGGTCCAGGTCGGTAATTTTGCCTTTGATCAGTTTGATGGCTTTCAGCTGGTCTACCGACTGCACATGGATACTGACGACCAGATTTTTGTCCATGTCCAGAAACTCAGCCAGTACCTTATCCGTCAGTTCTGGGGCAAGGATGTTCAGATAGGATGCAGCACCATAGGTGTCCCCCATCATAAAGTCCTTGCCGCTTTTGAACAGGAAACTGGTCGGCGCAATGAAGTCCTTGGTGGTCATGCCGCTCTGCAGGATGCGGTCATAGCTGAAATCGAACTTCTGCTGTTCCTCCTGATGAAAGGTTTCGTACATGATCTGAAGCCGTTCCACGCCGTTCAGCGGGTAGGCTTTCACACCCAGCACCTTGAAATTGTTGAGAATATCGGTTTCGATACGCTCCAGCCGGGGTTTTGCCTCCCGGACACTCTTTGCTTCGATGCTGAACGTGATGTACTTCGTCCGAACCAGACCGTTATTGCCTTTGGCAAGCTGCTGTTTCAGCATCTGCGCATATTCCATACGCACATCATCGAACTGGTCGTGCTGCGGCTCGATCTGGATGACCTTGTTGTACTCGCTCATATCGCTCTTGTGGTTGATGAACGACAACTGAAAGCGGATACTGGCATCGAAGTAGTTGAGGAAGTCGCACCAGCTTTCAAAGATGGTGTTCTTATCCTCGTTCTGTGCCAGCTGGTAGTTAATGTCGTAGAATCGGACGGTTTTGGAATACAGATGTTCCTCCACCCGGCAGATACCGTCGCGCCCCATTTCCAGATATGGAATGGAACGCTGCACGGTCAACCGCTGTTCCTTCTGGCTCTTTTCGGATTTCCGAAAGAACCTCTGGAAGAAGTCGCCCGGCTGCGGCTTCTTCTTCGGTTCACTTTTTACCAAGAAAGCCTCCTTTCTTCTGGATCGGTGCTGCGTTTTCCAGTTCCCTGTCATACAGGTTTTCAACCTCATAGCGGCGTACCGATGGGCGTTTGAATCGAACGCTGATAAAATTCGTCAGAATGGTTTCAAGGTGCATCCCGTTTTTCTCGTACAGAGCAAAGAAAAATTTCGGCAGCATCAGGAGCACCATGCCTGCCGCTGCATTGCTGGTTCCCAGCGTGTCGCGCATAAGAAAATAGAACGGAACGCCAATGCCTGCTGCAAACCCCATACACACTAGCTGGCGTTTCGTCAGGTTCAGAAAGACCTTGTTCTTCACTTTGGAAAGGTCTTTGGGAATCGTTACATAGGCCATTTATCACCAGAACAGCCAGACCGCCGCCGGGAAACGGCGTTGTCTGCTGTCTTTTCCTTTCATTGGATTTTCCCGGATTTAGTGACTGCCGAAGATCTGTTTGGACAGACTTCCTGTTTTGAGCAGCGAGAAACAAAGAATCACCGTGTAGGCCATCGTTCCGAACAGAGCTGAGTGAATATCCGAAGATACCCGGATGCTGCCGATGAGGGCTGCATAGATCGCCACGCAGACCATCATCAGGAACGCCTGAAATGCCAGAGCGAACAGCCCTCGGAAGTAGTTCGTACCCACATGACCCCATTCACGGTTGCTCATAGTTGCAAATGGAATCGGAGCAAGCGAAGTGTAGAGGTATATTTCTATCATTCTGCCGTACATAATTACCGTGATAACCACCGACAGAATTTTCAGACACCAGCTTACAACAAGGGTTTCCAATGCCAGCGTCACCAGTTCGCCAATCGCCATTGTTGCCATTGCCGCCTGCATCTGCATGGAAAGAGAACTAATATCAATGGCGGTATTGCCACGGATAATGCCGGAGGAAGAATTTACCACCGACTGCCCAATGTCAAATACCGCCATTGCAATATCGAACGTATGACTGACGAGATAAACCGCGATCCACATCTTCACGAAATACTTGAAGAACATCCAAGTGTCTACATCGTGCAGATTGTTCCGTTCCGTCAGCATCGAGATCAGTTCATAGCAGAGGATCAGCGTAATGATGATTCCTGCAATGGGAATCACCACCGAATCCGAAATGTTACGGATCATGCTGAAAATGCTGCTGTTCCACCCTTGCGGTGTCTGCCCGACCTGAGCAGCGATTTCACTGGTCTGTTGGTTGACCGCTGTGAACATCGTACTCAGGTTGGACTCCACCATGCCGGAAAGAAGTTCCCTCATCCATTTTTCGATTGCTGCGAAAATATTATCGAACAATGGCGGGTTTTCCTCCTATCGCTTGTTGATTAGCCGAACAGACCAGAGAGCAGCGGGATCAGCTGGGTGCCGATGAGGATGACACCGCCGCCGGACATCAGCTGTTTTATCCCCAATTAGGTGTAAAACTCTGCTCGATGGCGGGCGGCGGCGTACAAAAAATCTATATGGTGTTTTTTAAGAGAACCGTCCCGGCGGGACAGGTCAGGCAGTGACCTGTTCCACCTCCGGGATGGGTTTGAGATTAAAATGAATTTCGATAGAAATGTGTCTTGTTTTATCTTCGTCAATGCGTTCATGCACGACGATTTCTTTGATTAAGCGGTTGAGGGTGGCTGCGTCCAGCTCTGTGATGTTGGCGTATTCCTGAATGGCTTCCACCCATTGTTTTGCGTCATTGGCAAGCTGGACTTCATCGGACAGCCGCTTTCTGCCCTCGGACACTTTTGCTTTAAGCTCCGTCTGCTCGGTCTGTGTCTTTTCCAGCATGGTGTTGAAATTCTGCTCACTGATACGCCCTGCAATCATATCCTCATAAAGCCGCATGACCATTTTGTCCAGAACCTCAATCCGTTCCTCGTCCCTTGTGAGGGAGCGTTCCATTGCTTCCCGCTGTTCCCGCTGCTCGGCTTCACAGGTATTGGTCAGGCGGTCGGCAACCGCTTCCCCGTCCATCAGGGCAGCTCTGGCACATTCCCGGATTTTCCGCAGCACATGGCTGTAAAGGGTGTCATAATCAATCCGGTGCTGGGTGCAGTGGTTCTTTCCAAAGGCGTTGTAGGTCTTGCAGGAATAAATCCGCTGGGGATGTTTTGCGTTTGTGTAGCGTATCGTCAGCGACTTCCCACACTCGCCGCATTTTACCAGTCCGGCAAACAGGCTGATTTCATTGGTCTGCCCCGGACGCTGGCGGGATTTCAGCTTGTTCTGCACAATGTCAAAGCTCATGCGGTCAATCAGCGGTTCATGCTGCCCCTCCACCACAATCCAGTCCTCCGGCTTCTTTTCCCCAATTGTGCCGATTTTGAAACGGTAGTCTTTTTTCTGGGAAGCAATCGCACCGGTGTAGACAGGGGGATTCATCAAAAGGTCTTTGATAACGGAGAAGTCCAATCAGGCTGACGAACACATCGGTTGCGTCCAGTTCCCCGTCAAATACAGTGGTCACATGAATCTCTGTTTTGTTTTTTGCCATAGGCAGTTATCCTCCATACATGAAAATAGCCAGACAGAGGGTGTCGGCAACGAAGTCCGGCAACGGGCTTCAAAAGACCTTGCAAACAATCTCAATCTGGCGATGGTTACTATTTATACTTTTCTTTTATTTTTCTGTTGTTTTGGTTGTTATAAGGGAGAAAAGCCCGGAAATAAAGGGGTTTTCCCCGGCAACCGGCTCGGCAACGGGATAGCAACAGGGGGTGCAACGGGCTGTCATTTTCAGAATGGAAGCTCCATCTGTTCTGTGACCTCCACAAAACCGTCCATCGTTTTTTCAGACGGGTTGCCGGAGTCCGTTGCCGGGTTTTCACGCTCCCAGCCCTTTTGTCTGCCATATTCGGAAAACATTCTTGGGTTCGGGAAGTACCGCCAGCGGTCAATGCACTGGTTCATAATCTCGTTGATTTCCCGGATTTCCCATTGCTTCGGCTCGTCAAAAGCATGGTTCAAGGCTTCCTTGTAGAGCTGCTTGGAACAGACCATGCTCCCGGTGTACTTATCAAGATACGCCTGTATCATCCCGGCTTTGGTGTCCTCCGGCATAAAATCCCGCTGGTGTTCTTTGAGATACCGCTGCATGGCAGGGCTGAAAGCCAGCTTGAACCTGCCGCTTCGGTAAATCTCCATCGCTTCTGCCCACATCTGCTCGATATAGGCTCTGGAAGCGGCTTCGTCCTCCAAAATGTGAACCTCGGCTTGCTCCGGGTACACCATGACGGGGATAAAGCGGCGGTTGCCGGAACGGTCAAGGGGCAGGAAGTCAAGGGCATTGGAAGTGCCGCCAAACACGCACTGACGGGGGCGGTCTGCCGGGTGGGTTTCATAGGGTATCTTGTAAACCTCTTTCTGCCGGCTTAAAAATGACTTGATTTCCTCAATGCTCTTGGCGTTGGCGGTTGCCATCATTTCCGACATTTCGATCATCCAGTGACCTTGCAGCTTGCGGTACACATTGTCATCGTCCAGCTTCCGCAAATCATCGGAGAACCACTCGTCCCGGACTGCCAGCAGCCGGAAGAAGGTGGACTTGCCAGCCCCCTGACCGCCTACCAGACAGAGCATGATTTCAAACTTGCACCCCGGCTGAAAGGCTCGTGAGATTGCACCCAGCAGGAACAGCTTCAACGCTTCATAGGTGTAATCGTCTGCGTCAGCCCCCAGAAAGTGCCGCAGGCAGAAACGGATTCGCTCTGTCCCGTCCCACACAAGGGAACTTAAATAATCCCGGATGGGGTGGTACTTGTTTTCATTCGCTACAATCCCGATGGCGTTATCAATCTTTTTCTCATTGGTAAGCCCGTAGGTTTCTTCCAGATAGAGAAGCAGATACTTCATGTCCGTATCGTTCAAGGCGGTGCTTTCCCTGTGGAAGCCGATGGGCTTTATGATGTCCTTGCGGTCAGTCAGGATGTTGTATGCGATAGCCCCGGAAAGCAGCGGGTCACGCTGGAATACGGTCAGGCAGTTCCGTATGCTCTGACGGACACCGCCTTTCTCGGTAGTTTCCAGCCCCGCCTTGATTTCCTCAACGCTCTGGGGCGGCTGCATGGCGTTCATGGTGTTTTTTAGTTCTTGCTGCGTCTGCGGCGGCAAGCTCTGCCATTCGCTGTTCAAGCTGTATCACATCCTTTCCGTAGTCCGTAATCAAAGCCGCTTTTTCCTCTGTTTCCCCGAACAGCAGCACATCCAGCAGATATTCCACATGGGCTTGCTTCTGTAAGGCTTCCACAAACCGGGGATGAAAGGCTTCCTCCGGGGAGTGCGGGGCATATTCCTTTCTCCATGCCCGCAGCAAATGGAGATAATCGGCAAGGATACGGAAGCAGCGGTTCTTTGCTTCCTGAAACTGTTCCTCCGGGGATTTCTGCCGGGGCTTGGGCTTTTTTGCCTTTCCCGGCGGTTTCCAGTCCTCATAGGAAAGCCCGAAGTCCTGTGCCAGCTGTACGGCGGCTTCTTTCTTTCCCAGCCCATACAGGGCGGCGGCAAAATCAATCACATCCCCATCCGCACCGCAGCCGAAGCAGTGGTAACGCCGATCCAGCTTCATGCTTGGGGTTTTATCATTATGAAACGGGCAGCAAGCCATCCCGTTCCGACCTACATGGATTCCATAATGCTCCGCAGCCTGTCTTGTTGTGACGGACTGCTTCACAGCTTCAAATACATTCAAATCTATCCCTCCTTGAAAATAAGAAAAGCACCTGACATTCTCTGATTGAAAATGGCAAGTGCCTGTTAAAGTTCCATATCCTGTTGTTTGTGTTTCGCCTGTGCCGGGGCAGTTCTTTGTGCTTTTTTCTCGTCAGCCTTATCCTGCAAGACTTCCTTGATAGGCTGCTTCTTGGGCGGCTCTTTACTTTCTTCTGTGCCGGGGGTGGCTTTCCGTACCCAGTAGCGAATGTCCCGCAGCTTCTTCAAATCCTCCTGTACCTCGGTCAGCGGTGTTTTCAGGGCTGCAATTTCGCTGAGAAGCGTTTCCTGCTCCTGTTGCAGCTCCTTTTGGGTACTGTCCTTATCGTCCGGGTGCTTGGCAAGGTAGGCGGCGGCTTTCGCATACCGGGCAACCTCCGGGTGTTCCTGTTTGAATTTCTCCTTTGTTTTCTTGAAAAATATCTTCTGGTACTTCTCATAGACAGGCTTACATTCCTTGCAGTCTGTCCGGCTGGCAAGAATCCCGTCAATCACTTTGCTTCGGGCTTCCTTTGGCTTCATCTGATTGCGGTAATCTGCGGCTGATTTCCCGGAAGATTCCAGAAACGCTTCTAAGTCCTCCACAGTGGAAAGCCCCTTTTGCCGGAGATAGGACAGGGCTTCGCTGACTGCCTTTAAGTCCTGTGAAGTCCCCCGGTTCTGTCCAGCCCTCGTCCAGTCCTTCCGTTCTTCCTTTCGTATCTCCATATATTTCATCAGCAGATTGGGAAGAAGTGTTGCTTCCTCCGCCGCCTTTTGTGCAAGCAGCTCCTTCCGTTTTTCGCCCAGTTCGGTAATCCAGCCTTTGAGGTTGTGGATAAGCTGCCGGATGGACTGCATCAGACTGTTGGCGGCTCTGATTTCCCGGTTCAGGTTGCCGATATTCGTCTGGATACCACGCTTTTCCATCTGCCGGACAGCCGCTCCCTCATGGACAGTAGGGATAATATCAAGCCCCTGTCTGGCATAGGAACGCAAGTCCACACGCTCCGGGCGGTCATTGGCTTCCAGATAGCGGTTCTGGATGACCTCCCATTCATGCCGCCAGATTTCACAATACTTCTGGTCGTTCCAATCAACCGTATCCTCCTTGTGGCTTTTCCACCTGCCGGACGGAAGTTTTATCCGTTCTCCGCTTTCATCAAGGTCATAAACCTTGCGGCTCTTGGGAAGCCATTTTCCATGTTCGTCCATTGCCCTCATAGTGAGCATGACATGGGCGTGGGGATTGTGTCCCGGCGGATGGGGGTCATGGATTGCAAAGTCAACAATCATGCCTTTGGAAACAAACTGCTGTTGGCAAAACTCCCGGACAAGGACAGCATACTGGTCGGGTGGTATCTCTCTTGGAATGGTAAGCACCCACCGCCTTGCAAGCTGGGAGTTCCATTGTTTCTCCACCGCTTCGGCGGCGTTCCATAGGGTATTGCGGTCTGCATACCTCCGTGGGGCATTTGCCGGGAGCAGGATTTCATTGTGGACGATACCACGCTTTTCCGGGTAGTGCTTCACTTGCTGGTCGTATTCACAGAACAGCTTTTCCAAGGATAAGCAAGCCGACAA
>VOFH01002321.1_pt1 | contig 19726 bp, 31 predicted proteins | sample 5384091 | NCBI WGS metagenome assembly VOFH01 (sample SAMN12384727, study PRJNA508395) | human gut metagenome | isolation source: healthy gut G | host: Homo sapiens
GCAGCGGCGGCGATGCGCCAGAAGGCCCTTCGACAGCACTACCTGAAAAGAGGCGGTGCTGGCCCTGGGGTATCTGACGGGGCCGGAATTCGACGAACGGTACGGCGGAGAAAAATGGTATAAGAAGAAGAGTATCCCACGCCAGGGACGAAAGATTCGCTCCCGGTGGGATACTCTGCGTTCAGGACACGTTGCCGGACGGGGGATGCGCCCCAAGAGAAAGAAGGAGGCGAGCGCGTTGCTTTCCATGCTGCTGGCTATGCTGGAGACGGAGGAGGGACCAGGAAAGGTTTTTGAGCTCCATGGGACCTATGAGAAAAGCTATACGCCGTGGCAGGGTCCGTTACAGGACGGACCGCGGCAGACGCAGTGCAGCAGGCTTTTAGCTGCGCTCATCCGGCAGTGGGACCGGGTGAGCAGCCTGGCCTGGAAGCGAGACGGAGGATGTAGTGACCGCTGTGAAGAACGCGGCGGTGGACATGGCGCTGCGGAAGGAGCGGTGGGAGGAAGCTCTGCGGACGGTCCGCCCGGGACAGGGGAGACGGACTACCGCTATCTGGCGAGCCTGATCCGGGCGCTGCCGGAGAGCTACCGGCGGGTGCTGGAGCTGAAGCGCGTGGAGGAGGAGAGCGGCACCGGGAGATCGCCCGGCGGCTGGGCTGAAGGAGTCCTGTGGCCACCCGCGTCTGCGGGGGCGGACCATGCTGGCGGCGGCGCTGGAGAAGGGAGGGGTACGTCCATGGATGAGCGGATGCTGCGCCATGGCCCTGATGGAGTAACCTGGGCGGTTCCGGGACGTGCTGGACGCGGCGGAGGAACCGGGACTGGTCCACGAAACCGGACGCGGCTGCTGAGGATCCTTCGGCTGGGCGAAGCGGATGGCCCGGCGGTGTGGAAGCGGGCGGCCCGGACAGCGGCCTGCGTGCTATTGGCATGCCTGGTGACCCTGGGGGGCCTGATGGCGAGCCCGCCGTCCGGGCGGCGGTGTTGAGGTGGTTCCATCAGGTGCAGGAGATCTGGTGACCTTTATCAACCCGAAGCGGACCGTGGCAGAGGATCCGCCCGGCAGCTGGCGGTCGGAGATCCCGGAGGCTTTGTGCCTGACGGACGTGAGTCCCAAAGGGAGAGCTCGGGCTATTGAGTGCTAGAGCGGGGACAGCGCATGGCTGTGGTTTGCCGTCTACGCCGGAGGCGGGAGGTAGCTACCAATGGACGGTGCTCGGACGCGGGGAAACCACCACCGTCACTGTGCAGGGGGTACCAGGCAGACCTCTTCCAGTCGGAGGGGACAATCCTGCCGGACCTGGCAAGAACGAGGCGGGATACCTTCTTTATGCTGTCGCGGGCCACGGATTTTCGGCGACACCGAGACCCTGTTGGTCCATGGCGGAAGGCGTGGTGCTCTGAGGACCCGGTGTGGCCTGGGAGATGGGCTGGTGCCGAGGGCTATGAACCCATGCCGGGATGAAGGCGCTGGAGCCGTCCAGCAGGTGTGGGTTAGGGACAACACGGCCTGGCAGTATGTGCTGTTCTGGTTCACCGGACGGTGGACCCGGACACGCGCTGGTGAGCCGCCTCTCGTTGAGCCACATCAAGAACTGCGCCCGCTTGTGAGGCTGACTGGCTGCCCGGCGGCTGCAGCTGGTTTGAGGCTACGCCTCCGGCGCGCGCGGCGGGAACTACCTGGGTCGGCCAGGGCGGCAATATCACCTCGACCTGCTCTGCCACCCCTTGCTGATGCCGGAGGGAGATGGAGAGACCGTGCGCTTCGGCGGTGTGACCGCCAGGTTCTGGGAGGCGGAGAAGCCTCACGAGGCGGAGACGGATGCGTGGGAGCCTGAGACGGTGGGCGGCGTGATTATCTCGTCTGGCACCATCTCCGGCCCCCAGGCAGCGGATGTGGCCACCCTGGCCTGGACGGACGGCGGCCTGAACTTCCGCCTCCACGGCACTGTGGATCAGGAGAAATCTGCTCCATGTGGCGGAGAGCCTGCGGATCGGTCGGAAGATCGGGATTTGGCATCATAGCAGCCCTTGGCGTGCCACGCCGGGCTTTTCTGTCAGTAGCTCTGGCTGCAGCAGGTGAAGGGTCGTGACATACCGCCGCAAAAGTAGAGTGATGCCGCCTGCCATCAGGTTGCGGAAGGCGCAGCAAAGCGCCGCGCCGATGTGGGCCCACGCCGGAGGCGGTGGAGGAGGCAGTAATCGGCGCAGATCAGCAGCCCCAGGGGCGCCGGCGGCCTCTCCCGCAGCGAGGCCAGGCGTCCGCCAGGCCGGCGTGCGGTCTGCCAGCGAGCCGCCCAGCAGATAACAGGCCGCCAAGACCGGCGTGCGGTGGCGCGAAGGCAGAGCCGTGGGCGTGGCGGCCGTCAGGGTCAGCACGTCCGTGCGCAGCAAGAGAAATTCTGGGCCGCGGGAACTAGCAGGAGGTCGAAGATATGGCTGTGGCGTTTCATGGGGCCAACCTTTATCAAGCATGAGTCCATCGGCGAGGCGACCGCAGTCCAGTATGCGCTGGGTGCGGGGATTGTGGGCAGTGTATTTTCTTTTTTGAATATTGAAATAAATATACGGTTTTCTAAGGGTATAAATTTTATGAAGGAAGCTGGAAATGTTTGCTGAAATGATCATGAATAATATGCGTGAAGATGATATAAATCAAAGCATCATCAATCAAAATCTCAGGAGGAATTCGTTATGGATCGAAAAACATCAAGATGCTGGCTGTTCAAGCGGACTGGACATCCATCATCATCTGGCTGAAGGGGCAACTCAATGACCCGAGGATCATCGCGCTATCCGGTGACGTAAGGCGGGAACGACATTGAGCTGGGGGCTGGAGGGGAAGACCTATAAGGCCGGCGCCAGTCAAACTGTACATCATAGACCTCTCGGCAGATGGTGGACAGTCATATCCTCCTGGAAGATGGGCATGTTATGGGCAGTATCTGCTGGGTGAGCTTTGCCCATCGTACTTAGAAGCTGGTGGAGATCATGAAGGCGGAGGGCGCCGAGCTGGCCATCCACTTTGCTCCGGATGTGTTGCCCCCTGGCGGGAATTGTGGTGTCGGGGCAGTGACGAGGAGATCGACTACGCCGGGGCCTGCGGCATCCTGAAGATCAGCCGGGGGACTAACTTCTCAGGACAAGGAACCTGCTGGCACCCTCGCATGAGGGGCCTGGACCTGGAGGACGGCTGAGGCTCAGTAGAGAAGGAGGGCTTTTGGAGATGGGGTGAGCCTTGGCCGCTGGATTGGCCCACCGTGACCTGGACTTTGAAGGGGTTGCCAGTGGCGGTTGATAGGGAGAAGATGAAGGCCAGTGATATGATCCTGCGGCTGGAACGATGTTGGGCGGGGAGAACGGCATCGGCCTGCACCCCCGGCGGCACCATCACTACAAGGCCATGAGTTGCGGATGATTACCATCGACAAGGATACCGCCCATGAAGAGCAAGCGGCTGTGGACTGATGATCTGGTGTACAACGGCAAGCTATGGCTTCCCGGAGCTGTACAAGTGACCCAGAGCGCATCATCGGACAGGCCTCGTCGGTGGCTAATCCCGGCTGCCACGCCACCGGCTTCCTGGCCTCGGCAGCCCCCCTGTCCGCCCTCCATATTCTGCTCCGGGACTGCCCCCTCACCTGCTTCTCCCTCACTGGCTACTCCGGCGGAGGCAGAAAGATGATCGCCCAGTATGAGGCCCCCGACAAGCCGGCCGAGTTCAGTCCCCGGCTCTACGGCACCGGCCTGCGCCACAAGCACCTGACCGAGATGCAGAAGGTGGCCGGGCTGGAGCAGCCCCCGGTGTTCTGCCCCCGTGGTGGACGACTACTACAAGGGCATGGCTACCACCATCCAACTCCACAACCGCTATCTGCGGGGCCAGCCCACCGCCCGGAGATCTGCCACATCCTGGCGGCCTACTACGCCGGCCAAAATTGCCAGCGGGATGCCTCACCCTCCCCGCCAACGCCGGGCACCGACCGGCTGAGCTGGTGGTGTGCGGCCACGAGGAGCAGACCATCGTCACCGCCCTCTTCGATAACCTGGGCAAAGGCGCCTCTGGCGCGGCGGTGCAGAACATGAACCTGATGCTGGGCTTTGAGATGACGGCGGGCCTGGCCCTGGAAACCCCACCGGCGGGCAGTCCCGCCTCAGCAAGGAGTGAGCGAACATGAAGCAGATACCCGGCGGCGTCACCGCCCCCAAGGGCTTCCGGGCCTGGGGGGTTCACTGCGGCGTCAAGAGCAAAAAGGCAGACAAGAAGGACCTGGCCCTCATCCTCTCCGACCAGGGTGCGCGGCGGCGGCCGTGTACACCATGAACCGGGTCAAGGCCGCCCCCCTCTATGTCACCATGGAACACCTGGAGGACGGCACCGCCTGGGGCGTGGCGGCCAACAGCGGCAACGCCAACGCCTGCTGCCCCATGAGCCACGAGTACGCCGAGGAGATGGCCCGGCTGGCCGCCCGGGCCACCGGCCGCGCACCCGCCGACTTCGTGGTGGCCTCCACCGGCGTCATCGCCGTCATGACCACCGACACGGTGAAGAAGGAGCTTGCCCTCGCCTGCTCTATCGGCGGCAGGACCGTGACACTCGGCGCCATCGCCAAGGGCTCCGGCATGATCCACCCCAATATGGGCACCATGCTGTGCTTCATCACAACCGACTGCGCCATCACCCATGAGATGCTGGCCGAGGCCCTGCACAGCGTAGTGGTCCCCAAGCGCACCTTCAACCGGGTCACGGTGGACGGGGACACCTCCACCAACGACATGTGTCTGGCCCTGGCCAACGGTATGGCCGGCAACCCCCTCATCGAGTGGAAGGACGAGGACTACTCCGCCTTCTACGCCGCCCGAGACGCTGTGCACCAACCTGGCCGCCAGATCGCCGCCGACGGCGAGGGCGCCAGCCGCCTGGTCAGCTGCACCGTCACCGGTGCCCGGGGCGAGGACGTGGCTGAGCGCCTGGCCAAGGCGGTGGTTGGCTCCCCCCTGGTGAAGGCCGCCATGTTCGGCGCCGACGCCAACTGGGGCCGTGTGCTGTGTGCCATGGGCTATCTCCAAGGCCCCCTTCCGTCCCGAGCACGTCAATTGCAGCTTCCGTTCCGCCGCCGGGGAGATCCCGGTATGCAAGGCCGGCGAGGCGCTGGACTTTGACGAGGACATCGCCAAGCAGGTGCTGACCCAGCCCGAGGTGGATCCTCGTCGTCCCTGAACGAGGGGCGACGGCAAGCCACCTGCTGGGGCTGCGATCTGACCTACGATTATGTTAAATTAACGGCGACTATCGCACCTGACGGTTTCGTTCAAATGGCAGCGCCATTTGAACGAGCAGGCCCTGCATCTGAACCCGGTCTCGATTCGCTACGCGAAAAGTCGACCGGGTTCAGATGAATGGGAACCATTCGAGGTACACGCCCCCGAATGGTTCAGAATTTCAATTCCTTCCGCCGCCTGCGGGCGGCGGAACTCTGTGAGACTACACTAGGAGGCGCCCCAATGGCCTTTTCCCACATTGACAGGCTCAGATCCTGGTCGAAGCCCTGCCCTATATTCAGAAATTCCACGGCAAGACCGTGGTCATCAAATACGGCGGCAACGCCATGGTTTCCGACGAGCTGCGCCACGCAGTCATGAGCGACATCGTTCTGCTCCATCTGGTCGGCATTCATGTGGTCGTTGTCCACGGCGGCGGCCCGGAGATCAACGAGATGCTGGGCAAGGTGGGCAAGCAGTCCAAATTTGTGGGCGGCCTGCGCTACACCGACGACGAGACCATGGACATCGTCCAGCAGGTGCTGTGCGGCCGGGTGAACAAGAACCTGGTGGCCACCCTGAACCGCATGGGCGGCCGGGCCGTGGGCCTGTGCGGCATGGACGGCAGTCTGTTCCAGGCCGTCAAGAAGGACTCCCGCTACGGCCTGGTCGGCACGATCAAAGAGGTCAACCCAGCCCCGGTGGTCTTCGCACTGGAAAACGACTACATCCCGGTGGTATCCACCGTGGCCATGGGCGTGGACGGTGAGACCAGCTACAACATCAACGCCGACACCGCCGCCGGCAAGCTGGCCGTGGCCCTGAAGGCGGAAAAGCTCATCCTGCTCACCGATGTGCGCGGCATCCTGCGCGACCCCAAGGATGAAAACTCCCTCATCCATGTGGTGCATATGCCCGAGGTGGCCACCCTCATCGAGGACGGCATCATCTCCGGCGGCATGATCCCCAAGGTGGAGTGCTGCGTGGACAGCATCCGCGGCGGCGTTTCCCGTGCCCACATTCTCGACGGCCGGGTGCCCCACTCCATCCTCATCGAGCTGCTGTCCGATAAGGGCGTCGGTACGATGCTGCTGTAAGTCTTTCTCAGAAATGCAAGCATTTCTGAGATGAAGATGCAGCCCGCTGCGCGCACTCGCTTTGCTCGCACACTTGCTGGGCTGAGAAGTGTTTTCCCGAGGTACACGCCCCGAAAAAAGCCAATTTCATCTTATTCCGTCATCTGCTGATGACGGAACTCTGCGAGGCTGCGGCACGCCGCCAACTTACCAAGCCTTCTGGCCTTATCTTTTGACTTCCCGGAAAGGATGTTTCCCATGACTTCTGAACAGATCAAGGCGCTCGACCACCAGAGCGTCATGCAGACCTACGGCCGGTTTGACGTGGTCATCGACCACGGCGAGGGGGCCACTTGCTTTACAGCCCCGAGGGCCGCGCCTACATCGACTTCGGCAGCGGCATCGGCGTGGCCAGCGTCGGCTACGGCCACCCCACTGGCTCAAGGCGGTGAACGAACAGGCCGCCAAGCTGGCCCACGTCTCCAACCTCTTCTACCCGAGCCCTATGTCCGGCTGGCCGCAATGCTGACCGAGCGCACCGGCATGGCGGACGTGTTCTTTGCCAACGGCGGCGGCGAGGCCAACGAGGGACTCATCAAACTGGCCCGCAAATACTCCTTCGACAAGTACGGCGAGGGCCGCGCCACCATCATCACGGTCAGGACGTGTTCCACAACTACTTCTTCCCCTTCACCAGAGGGCTTCCGCTACGCCGCACCCAACGACATCGACGCGCTGAAGGCTCAGGCCGGAGACGATGTGTGCGCCGTCATGCTGGAGTTGGTACAGGGAGAGGGCGGCGTCATGCCGCTGGACAGGAGTACATCGCCCAGGTGAAGGCTCTCTGCGACGCCAACGACTGGCTGCTGCTGGTGGACGAGGTGCAGACCGGTGTGGGCCGGACGGGCACCATGTTTGCCTTTCAGCAGTATGACCTTCTGCCGGACGCCTGCTCCTTTGCCAAGGGCATTGCCGGCGGCCTGCCCATGAGCGGCAATGACCAACGAAAAGTGCCGCGCCGTGTTTCATCACCCCCGGTACCCACGCCACCACCTTCGGCGAGAGGATATTTTGAAGATCCTGAATACCGCGGACCAGCTGAAATTCAGCCAGAAACACGGCATCGCCCACGATAAGCTGAAGGGCAAGACTCTGGCCATGATCTTCGAGAAAAATTCCACCCGCACCCGCGTCTCCTTTGAGACCGGGATGTACCAGCTGGGCGGCCACGCCCTGTTCCTCTCCGGCAAGGAGAGCCAGATCGGCCGGGGCGAGCCGGTGGAGGACACCGCCCGGGTGCTGCTGCGGTACTGTGACGGCATTATGATCCGCACCTTTGCCCAGGAGGAGGTGGAGACCCTGGCGGCCCACGCCAACATCCCGGTGATCAACGGCCTGACGGATTTCTGCCACCCCTGCCAGGTGCTGGCCGACCTGATGACCGTCCGGGAGCACAAGGCGGTGCTGGAGGGTCTGAAGATGTGCTACATCGGCGACGGCAACAACATGGCCAACTCCCTCATCGTGGGCGGCCTGAAGGTGGGGATGGAGGTGGCTGTGGCCTGCCCCGAGGGCTATGATCCCCATCCCGATGTGCTATCCTTTGCCAAGAGCGCCCCCAGCTTCCGTTTTACCCTCTGCCGGGATCCCAGGCAGGCCGCCGTGGGCGCCGACGTGGTGTTCACCGACGTGTGGGCCTCCATGGGCCAGGAGGAGGAGAATAGGTCAGGTTGTTGGCCGCGCCCAGATCATCCGTGTAGGTATCCGAGGTGGTAAAGCCGATGGCCTTGCCGTTACGGCGGATCTCATAGCCCAGCAGTTTTTCACTGTCGGCGTGCCTCATGGTCAGAGTCATCCTGGGTTACGGCGTATCACTTTCCACCCGGGGAGAAAGCCGTTCTCTTTATTTTATCCCCCCGCAGCATTTGAGCTATTCATCTCTTTTCTGGCCCCGCCCCCGCTGTAATCCTTTGCCGCGGCGACGAAGTCCCGGAACAGGGGATGGGCCTTATTCGGCCGGGACTTGAACTCCGGGTGGAACTGGACGGCCAGGAACCAGGGATGGTCGGGCAGCTCCACGATCTCCACCAGCCGCCCGTCGGGGGACAGGCCGGACAGGACCAACCCCTTCTCCGTCAGCAGGGAACGGAAGTCGTTGTTAAACTCATAGCGGTGGCGGTGGCGCTCGGAGATATCCTCCGCACCGTAGGCCTGATAGGCTCTGGTGTCATGCGTCGTGATATAACAGGGGTAAGCACCCAGACATGGTCCCGCCCTTGTCAGTGATGCCTTGCTGGTCGGGCATCAGGTCAATGACCGGATGGGCGGTGGCTGCCAGTTCACTGGAATGAGCATCGGTCAGACCGGCCACATGGCGGGCGAACTCCACCACCGCCATCTGCATCCCCAGGCAGATGCCGAGATAGGGAACCTGATTCTCGCGGGCCCAACAGACGGCGGAGATCATCCCCTCGATTCCCCGGTTCCCAAAACCGCCGGGCACGATGATCCCAGCGCACCCAGCCAGCAGTTCCGCGGCATTGCTGTCGTTGATGTCCTCGGAGTCCACCCAACGGACATCCACCTGCACCCCGTTTTCGATCCCGCCGTGGGTCAGCGCCTCCACCACGGAGATATAGGCGTCGTGGAGGGCCACATATTTCCCCACCAGGGCGATCTCCAGCCGACCCGCCGGGCGTTTGGCTCGCTCCACCATGGCACGCCACTCCTCCAGGTGTGGCTTACTGAGGGAAGTCCCAATACCTCGCACACCGCTTTTGCCAACCCGGCCTCCTCCAGCATCAGCGGCACTTCGTAGAGGATGGGGCGGTCTCGTTGGAGATGACCCGCTCCGGCGGCACATTGCAGAACAGGGCGATCTTGTCCCGCACCTTCTGGGACACCGGCCCGTCGCAGCGGCAGAGGATCACATCCGGCTGGATGCCCAGGCCCAGCAGCTCCTTTACAGAATGCTGGGTGGGCTTGCTCTTGGGCTCCCCGGTGCCGGGAATGGAGACGATGAGGGAGACATGGAGGTAAAGCACATTCTGCCGCCCCACCTCAGCGGACACCTGACGGATGGCCTCCAGGAAGGGCTGGCTTTCGATGTCGCCCACGGTGCCGCCGACCTCGGTGATGCCCACGTCCACCTCCTCCCGGCGGCCAACCCGGTAGATGCGCTCCTTGATCTCACCGGTGATGTGTGGGATGACCTGGACCGTGCCCCCAAGAAGGCCCCCTCACGCTCCCGGCTGAGGACGGACCAGTAGACCTTTCCGGAGGTGATGGAGGAGTCCACCGTCAAATCTTCGTCGGTGAACCTCTCGTAATGGCCCAAGTCCAGGTCGGTCTCCCGCCCCGTCCTCGGTAACGAACACCTCCCGTGCTGATAGGGGTTCATAGTGCCCGGGTCAATGTTCAGGTAGGGGTCGAACTTCTGGAGGGCCACCTTCAGCCCCCGGGCCTTCAGTAGCCGTCCCAGAGAGGCCGCCGCTATTCCTTTCCCCAGGCCGGATACCACCCGCCGGTGATGAAGATATACTTTGCCATACCGATCCCTCCCTTGGGTAAGTTGGAAGTTCAAATTTTGACGCGTCAGAACCCGCTGGCCCCGTAATTTTTTCAGTGCCCGGGCGGAGGGTCATCCACGTTGCAGCCCTCCCAGGCCCGATTTGGCATCCAGAAGTCTTGATCATCCGGGCCTGGCCGGGGTAGTACCGCTCGAACAGGTCCCGATAGAGCAGGCTCTCCCGGGTGAAGGGCGGGCGGTACTGGTATTGGGCGCAGCCCCGAGTGAAAAGCCAGGTCGCTGTACTGCGCTCTGGCATATTCCTTCAGATCATCCACCATAGAGTGGCCCACCGCGTCGGAGAAGGCCGCCTTCTCCCGCCACAGGATCTCGTCAGGCAGCAGAGCATCGGACTGGAAGGCCCGGCGGAGCAGATACTTGCCCTTGCCGCAGCGGTTGACCTTCAACGCCGGGTCCACCGACATGACATACTCCACAAAGTCCAGGTCCCCGAAGGGACCCGGGCCTCCATGGACCAGCCGCTGATACACCGATCCGCCCGGAGCACATCGTACATGTAGAGCTCCTCCACCCGCTTTTTCCGCCTCAGCCTGGAAGGCAGCGGGAGAGGGGGCAAAGTCGGTGTACTTATAGCCGAAGAGCTCGTCGGAGACCTCTCCGGTCAAGAGCACCCGGATGTCGGTAGTCTCGCGGATGGCCTTGCAGCACAGGTACATGCCTACGCTGGCCCGGATGGTGGTAATGTCCCAGGTGCCCAGGGCGGCCACCACTTTGGGCAGAGCGGCTATCACGTCGTCCCGGGTGATGATCACCTCCGTGTGGTCCGCCCCGATGAACTGCGCCGCCTTCCGAGCGTACTTCAGATCGATGGCGTCGGTGTCCATGCCGATAGCGAAGGTGCGGATAGGCTTTCCAAGCAGCCGGGCGGCGATGGCACACCAGGCTGGAGTCCAGTCCGCCAGAGAGAAGAAAGCCCAGGGGGGCATCGGCGTCCAGCCGCTTGTCCACCGCGGCGATAAGCTTGTCATGGATGTTCTGGCAGACGGTGTCCATGTCGTCGGACCGGCTGAGGCCGGGACGGGCGGGGTTGGCGTAGCGGACAAACCGTCCCCGGTACCAGTAGTGTCCCGGAGGGAAAGGGAGGATCTGCTCACAGGCCCACCAGCTGCTTGGCCTCGCTGGCGAAGAGAATGCCGCCGTCAGGATCGCAGCCATAGAAGAGGGGCCGGATGCCAATGGGGTCCCGGGCGGCAACGTATTCGTCCGCCTCCCCATCGTAGAGGATCAGGGCGAACTCCGCGTCCAGCCGGGCAAACATGTCCAGCCCGTACTCCCGGTACATGGGCAGCAGGAGCTCGCAGTCGCTGCCGCTGCGGAAGGTGTAGCCCCTCTGCTCCAGCTCTGCGCGCTGCCTCCGCCAGCCGTAGAGCTCCCCGTTGCACACCACCTGGTCAGGCCCCAGGGCGAAGGGCTGCACCCCACGCTCGTCCAGCCCCATAATGGACAGACGGCGAAAGCCCAGCCAGCCGGAGGCGGTTTCCGCCACACGGGCCATGTCAGGGCCCCTGGTATAGGCCCGGTCCAGACAGGCCAAGACCTCTTCCCGCCCCCTGGTCTTTTGGGTAACTCCCCACGATCACGCACATAGAAAGCACCTCCAAAATGTTTGCGCAGCCCTCGTCCTCTTGATTAGGACGAATGCTGCGCTCCGCGGTGCCACCTAATTTGCCGCCGGACGGCGGCCCCTTTTCCGGCTCTGACAAGTCGGCGCGATGTAACGGTCGCAGCCCGTTCCCCTACTGGCGCGGTGCGTTCGGGTTTCCGCTCCGGAGTGTTCTTCCGCGGCCTCCTGTGCGGGGCTTTCACCATCCCCGCTCGCTGGGACTGAGTCCCCGCAGTACTCTTCTCCCTCATTGCGTTTAACGGTATTGCCTGAAAAAACGGACAAGGGCGCTGTGGTCCATGCCACAGCGCCCTTGCTGTTATGGGATATTATAGTGACCGCCGCCCCCATTGTCAAGAAAAACTTTCGGCGGGCGTCCCCAATTTCCCTCAGAGGCGGATGGGATAGTTGCCAGTGAAGCATCCGTCGCAAAAAGCCGCAGCCAGCGTCCGGGGCGATCTGATGTAGGATCTTCAGCGGCAGAAAGCCTAGGCTGTCCGCGCCGGTGAGGGCGCAAATCTCCTCCGGGGAGCGGTCATGAGCGATCAGGTGCTCACTGTCCGGAATGTCCGTCCCGAAGTAGCAGGGGGCGATGAAGGGCGGTGCGGAGATGCGCAGGTGGACCTGCACGGCGCCGGCCTCCCGCAGCAGGACTACGATCTGGCGGGAGGTGGTGCCCCGGACGATGGAGTCGTCGATCATCACCACCCGCCTCCCCTCCACACAGCTGCGCAGCGCCCCCAACTTAATGCGCACCGCCTGCTCCCGGCTGCGCTGATCCGGGGTAATGAAAGTGCAGCCGATATAGCGGTTTTTGACCAGACCCACTCCATAGGGGAATCCTCGACTCCTCCGCATACCCCATGGCTGCGTCCAGACCAGAATCTGGGATGCCGATGACTACATCCGCCTCCACCGGCCGAGGTCTGAGCCAGCAGCCGGCCTGCCCGCCGCCGGGCCTCATAGACGGACTGACCGCAGAGCATGGAGTCCGGCCGGGCGAAATAAATGTGCCTGCCGCCCCTTTGTCAAGAGCTCCCCATACCGGCGGTGCAGATAGCTCATTTATGAAAGTCTATTTTATACTTCCTGCACAAATATGGAGAGCCGTCTGGCTATTTGTCTTAGTGGCGAAGCAAAATTGAGTTGAACTTGCAAAAACATCTTGACATGGAATTGCGGTTCGCGTATAATTTGCCCATAGTTTAGGACAAAGGCGTTCCGAACCAACAGGTCGGCCTGCCTTTGTCCTCTTTTTTATTTTAACTTTACTTGAAAGAATGAGGAGTGTCCTGCATGTCGTACAGCAAGGAAGACATCATCCGTATGGTAAAAGAAGAGGATGTGGAGTTCATCCGCCTTCAATTCACCGACATTTTCGGTCAGCTCAAGAACGTGGCCATCACCGCCTCTCAGATCGAGAAGGCGGTGAACAACCAGGTCATGTTCGACGGCTCCTCCATCGAGGGCTTCGTCCGCATCAACGAGTCGGACCAGTACCTGTATCCCGATCTGGACTCCTTCGCCATCTTCCCCTGGCGGCCCAGCCACGGCAAGGTAGCCCGGCTCATCTGCGACGTCCATGACCCGGACGGAAACCCTTCGTGGGCGACCCCCGGCACGTCCTCAAGCGGGCTCTGAAAAGGGCGGAGGAGATGGGCTTTGATGCCTTCAACGTAGGTCCAGAGGCGGAATTCTTCCTCTTCCAGACTGATGACGAGGGCAAGCCCACCACCCGTACCAACGACGAGGCGGGCTACTTCGATCTGGGCCCCCTGGACCACGGGTGAGGGCACCCGCCGGGAGATCTGCCTGAACCTAGAGCAGATGGGCTTTGAGATCGAGGCCAGCCACCACGAGTGCGCCCGGGGCCAGCATGAGATCGACTTCAAGTACGCCGAAGCCCTCCACGCCGCCGACAACATCATGACCTTTAAGCTGGCAGTCAAGACCCTAGCCCAGAAAAATGGCCTCCACGCCACCTTTATGCCCAAGCCCATCTTCGGCATCAATGGCTCGGGGATGCACACTAACATGTCCCTGTTCCAGGGCGGGAAAAATGCCTTCTACGACCCGGATGACCCAAAGGGCCTGTCTAAAGAGGCATATTCATTCATCGCCGGTCTGCTGGCCCACGTGAAGGGCATGGCGGCGGTGACCAACCCCCTGGTCAACTCCTACAAGCGGCTGGTGCCCGGCTACGAGGCCCCCTGCTACCTGGCCTGGTCGGCGTCCAACCGCTCCGCCCTCATCCGCATCCCCGCCAGCCGGGGCCAGGGCACCCGGGTGGAGCTGCGCTCCCCCGACCCCTCCTGCAACCCCTACCTGGAGCTGGCCCTCTGCCTGGCCGCCGGCCTGGACGGCATCGAGAAGGGCCTGACCCCGCCGCCGGAGATCACCGAGAACATCTTCGACATGAATGCCGCCGCCCGAAAAGCTCACGGCATCGACTCTCTGCCCGACTCCCCTGGAGGAGGCCATCCACGCTCTGGAGGCCGATCCCTTGGTGCTGGACACCCTGGGAGAGCATGTGGCAGCCAACTATATTGAGGGCAAGCGGAAGGAATGGGAGGAGTACCGCACCCGCGTCTCCTCCTGGGAACGGGAGAAGTACATCATCAATTATTAAAGCGATCCCATCCCAACAGGGGAGTGAACGCACATGGAAAAAGATCATTGTGGCCTTTGAGAGCGAAAAGACCGCCCTGCGTGTAAAGGAACTGCTGGAGGGGGGCGGCGCGGCCGCCTGCTTTGGTGTGCCGCACCGCCGACCAGGTGCGGCGGGCCATAAACAATCTGCCAGTGCCGGCGGTGGTGTGCGGCTACAAGCTGGGGGATCAGACGGCGGAGCTGTTCTTTTGAGGACCTGCCCCCTCCTGCGCCATGCTGGTGCTGGCTCACCAGGACCGATTGGATCTTCTGGGGAATGACGACATCTTCCGCCTGCCATCCCCGGTAAGCCGTGGGGATCTGCTGGCTGCGGTGCGGCTGCTGCTGCAAGTGGGGCGCAGGCTGGAGCGGTACGGGCGCCCCTGTCACAGTGGGGAGGATCGGAGACTCATCGACCGGGCTAAGGCCCTGCTCATGGACCGCCATGGCATAACAGAGGAGCAGGCCCATTACTATTTGCAGAAAAAAAGTATGGACAGCAGGACAAAATTGGCCCAGACCGCCCGGCTGGTGCTGGACAGCAAAACGATGGAATAGAGGCGGAGACGAGGTGGTCTCACGGCGACGGTCGGGAGACGGACCGCCGCCGTTTTTATGGAAAGAGGCGAGACGCATGAGGGAAAAAGCGGCTGAAGGGAGAGGGCTGTACTGCCCGGAATTCGAGCATGACGCCTGCGGCATTGGCGCCGTGGTGGACATACAGGGCCGGGCCAGTCATGAGACAGTGGACGATGCCCTGAAGATCGTGGAGAAGCTGGAGCACCGGGCGGGCAAGGATGCCGAGGGTAAGACCGGCGACGGGGTGGGCATACTCACCCAGATCCCCCACGCGTTTTTTGCCAGGGCGGCGGCGGAGGCGAGCATCGCCCTGCCCGGACGGCGGGACTACGGCGTGGGCATGTTCTTCCTGCCTCGGGACGGTTTGAAACGCCGGCAGGCCCAGAGACAGTTCGAACTGGTGACCGAGAAGGAAGGCATGGCTTTCCTGGCTGGCGGGAGGTGCCCGTGCACCCGGAGATTCTGGGCCAGCGAGCCAGGGACAAAATGCCTAGCATCTTCCAGGCTTTTCAGGCCGGAGGAAACGGCTCCCGGCTTGATTTTGACCGAAAGCTCTATGTAGCCCGGCGGGTATTCGAGCATCTGAGCGGGGACACCTACGTGGTCTCCCTGTCCAGTCGCACCGTGGTCTACAAGGGCATGTTCCTGGTCCACCAGTTGCGGGCCTTCTACCCCCGACCTGCAAAGCATAAACTATACCTCCGCCTTGGCCATCGTCCACTCCCGGTTCTCGACCAACACCAACCCCCTCCTGGGAGCGGGCCCCCAACCGGCTAATAGCCCACAACGGGCTCTCCTCCGAGGTGGGCGTTTTGGAGATCGCGCCGGAGAAGATCGTCAAGAAATCCCGCCTGCAGCCCGGCAAGATGCTGCTGGTGGACACGGTGGCCGGACGGCTCATCGGCGACGATGAGCTGAAGGAGACCTATGCCCGCCACCAGCCCTATGGCGAGTGGCTGGATCAGAACCTCGTCTCGCTGAATGAGCTGACCATCCCCAATAAGGGCGTGGCCAGCCACACGCAGGAACAGCGCGACCGGCTGTATAAAGCCTTCGGCTATACCTACGAGGATGTCAAGACGGCCATTCTCCCCATGGCTCAGGCCGGAGCAGAGCCTACCAGCGCCATGGGCATCGACACCCCGCTGGCCGTGCTGGACAGCAGAATCACCAGCCGCTGTTCTCCTACTTCAAGCAGCATTTTGCGCAGGTTACCAATCCCCCCATCGACGCTATCCGGGAGGAGATCGTCACCGATACCACCGTCTACGCGGTTCCGATGACGGGAATCTGCTGCCAGGAACAGCCGGACAACTGCGGGGTGCTCCAGATCCACAACCCCGTTCTCACCTCCGTGGATCTGTTGAAGATCAAGGCCATGAAGAAGCCCGGCTTCCAGGTGGAGACCGTCTCCCATGCTCTACTACAGAACACCCCCTGAAGCGGGCGCTGGATCAGCTCTTTGTGGCGGTGGACAAGGCGTATCGCCACGGTGCCAACATCATCATTCTGTCCGACCGGGGGGTGGACGAGAACCACGCGGCCATCCCCTCTCTGCTGGCGGTGTCTGCCATGGAGCACACCTGGTTCGCACCGGGAAGCGCACGGCTCTGTCCCTGATCCTCCGAGTCCGCCGAGCCCAGAGACGTGCACCACTTCGCCGCGCTGCTGGGCTACGGTGCCACCGCCATCAACCCCTATCTGGCGCTGGAGAGCATTGGCGATCTCATCAAGGAGGGGCTGCTGGACAAGGACTTCGGCGCGGCGATCAACGACTACACTGCACCGCGATCAAGGACGGCATCGTAAAGATCGCCTCCAAGATGGGTATTTCCACCCTCCAGTCCTACCGCGGCGCCCAGATCTTCGAGGCCATCGGCCTGAGCCAGGACGTGGTGGATCGGTATTTCACCAACACTGTCACGGGTGGGCGGTATCGGCCTGAAGGAGATCGAGGAGATCGTCAATCAGAACCACAACAAGGCCTTTGACCCGCTGGGGCTGGCCGTGGACACCACGCTGGACAGCCACGGTGATCACAAGTCCCGTCAGGGTCTCAACGCAGAGGATCACCTCTATAACCCCGCCACCATCCATTTGCTCCAGCGTGCGGCTCAGACCGGCGACTATCAGCTCTTCAAACAGTACACCGCACTGGTGGACGACGAGAACAAGCCCCACACCCTGCGCGGGCTGCTGGATTTCCGCTTCGCGGAGGACGGCGGTGTGCCCATCGACGAGGTGGAGAGCGTGGACTCCATGGTCAAGCACTTCAAGACCGGGGCCATGAGCTACGGCTCCATCTCTCTCAGGAGGCCCATGAGTGTCTTGCCGTCGCCATGAACCATCTGGGCGGCAAGTCCAACACCGGTGAGGGCGGCGAGAACCCGGAGCGTCTGCGCGACCCGGAGCGCAACTCCCAGATCAAGCAGGTGGCCTCCGGACGGTTCGGCGTGACCAGCGAGTATCTGGTGTCCGCCAATGAGATCCAGATCAAAATGGCGCAGGGCGCAAAGCCGGGCGAGGGCGGGCACCTGCCGGGCGGCAAGGTCTATCCCTGGATTGCGAAAACGCGGCATTCCACCCCCGGCGTGAGCCTCATCTCGCCTCCGCCGCACCACGATATCTACTCCATTGAGGATCTGGCTCAACTGATCTACGATCTGAAGAATGCCAACCGTCAGGCCCGCATCTCCGTCAAGCTGTGCTCTGAGGCCGGCGTCGGCACCATCGCCGCCGGTGTGGCCAAAGCGGGCGCACAGGTCATTCTGATCGCCGGTTATGACGGCGGCACCGGTGCGGCCCCCAAGACCAGCATCCATAACGCGGGTCTGCCCTGGGAGCTGGGTCTTGCCGAGACCCACCAGACCCTCATTCAGAATGATTTGCGCTCCCGTGTGGTCATTGAGACCGACGGTAAGCTGATGAGCGGCCGCGATGTGGTCATTGCCGCTCTGCTGGGCGCAGAGGAGTTCGGCTTTGCCACCGCTCCGCTGGTCACCATGGGCTGCGTCATGATGCGCGTGTGCAATCTGGACACCTGCCCCGTGGGGGTGGCCACTCAGAACCCGGAGCTGCGCAAACGGTTCGGGGGCAAACCGGAATATGTGGTCAACTTCATGCGCTTCATCGCCCAGGAGATGCGCGAGATCATGGCCAAGCTGGGCGTACGCACGCTGGCTGAGCCTGACCGGCCGCAGCGACCTGCTGAAGGTGCGCGAGCACATGGTGACCAAGCGGGCGGCCATGGTGGATCTGAGCCGCGTGCTGGACAACACCTGGCAGAAGAGCGGCAAGGATACCCACTTCATTCCCGAAAAGGTCTATGACTTCAAGCTGGAGGACACGGTGGACGAGTCCATCCTGCTGGAGAAGATGGGCAAGGCCCTCAAGAAGGGCAAGCCCATGCACATCGAGCTGAAGGTGTCCTCCACCGACCGCACCCTCGGCACCATCTTCGGCAGTGAGATCACCCGGCTCCACGGCAACAGCCTGAGTGATGACACCTACACGATCAAGTGCTACGGCGGCGGCGGCCAGTCCTTCGGCGCCTTCATCCCCAAGGGGCTGACGCTGGAACTGGAGGGTGACTCCAACGACTATCTCGGCAAGGGCCTCTCCGGCGGGGAGATCGTCGTGTATCCGCCCAAGGCCAGCAAGTTTGTCCATGAGGACAATATCATCATCGGCAACGTGGCGCTGTACGGCGCTACCGGCGGCAAGGCGTTCATCAACGGCGTGGCGGGCGAGCGCTTCTGCGTGCGCAACTCCGGCGCTGCGGCCGTTGTGGAGGGCGTCGGCGATCACGGCTGCGAGTACATGACCGGCGGTCGTGGTCGTGCTGGGCCGCACCGGCAAAAACTTCGCCGCCGGTATGAGCGGCGGCATCGCCTATGTGCTGGACGAGGATCGGGATCTCTACCTGCGGGTCAACAAGTCGCTGGTGTCCATGAGCCCCGTCACCCAGAAATTCGACATCGAGGAACTGCGCGGCCTGATCGCCGAGCATGTCGCCGCCACCGGCCTCCCCGCTGGGCCAGCGCATTCTGGACAACTTTGAGGACTATCTGCCCAGCTTCAAGAAGATCCTGCCCCACGATTACAGCCGCATGATGCAGACCATCGCGCAGTTTGAGGAAAAGGGCATGACCCGGGAACAGGCCGAGATCGACGCATTCTACGCCTGCACCCAGCAGCAGTAAGAGGAGGGAATTGTCATGGGTAAGAAAACCGGATTTCTGGAGTATGAGCGCCGGGGCAATCCCGCCATCGCGCCGCTGGAACGCATTCAGAACTTTAATCATCGGCACTGGCGATACCGCCAGCGACTGTGTGGCCACCGCCCTGCGGCAAGGCTGCCGCTCCGTGACCCAGCTGGTGCGCCGTCCCCGGACGGATTACCTGGACGCTGCGGGGAAGCCTGCCGCTGGATTACGCCCACGAAGAGGCGCTGGCCGTTACAGGCCAGGATCCCCGGCGGTTCGGCGTCAGGTCAGAGCCTGGTGGCGGGGGAAAGCGGTTCCCCTGACCGGTGTGGTCACCACGGAGGATACCCTGCCCTGCCAGCTGTTGATCGGCGCCACCGGCTTTGCCGGGTGTGAGCGGGGCGTGTGCGAGGCCTTCGGTGTGGAGGCGGACAGGACGGTCCGCACAGCGCCGGGGAAGCTATGCTGCCAATGCGGACTTGCAGTGTTCGCCGCTGGCGATATGCGCCGGGCCAATCCTGGTGGTGTGGGCCATCGCCGAAGGGCGCTCCGCGCTGCGGAGGCTGGACCGATATCTGACCGGCCTGAATCTGGTACGCTCCATTGGGTGAATGGTTTGTCCCTGACACAAGGATGGAGAAATTTCAGGAGAGAAATTTTCAGCTGGGTTTTGGGATATTCCCACATTGACGAAAAGCGGATATCCCCAGTGTAATCTTTAGACCATAATTTTAACATCAGCAAAGGCGTTGATGGAGAA
>VOFH01003946.1_pt1 | contig 19718 bp, 41 predicted proteins | sample 5384091 | NCBI WGS metagenome assembly VOFH01 (sample SAMN12384727, study PRJNA508395) | human gut metagenome | isolation source: healthy gut G | host: Homo sapiens
ATGTTCATCGGTCAGTGCAGCCTTTATTTTTCCTGCCTGCCCGGACAGGTCTGCCAGTTTTCCACGAATACCTTTGATTTTTATTAGTGATATCGTGAAATTTACTTGTTATCCTCTGTCCAAACGATACTTTTTCAGAATCTGTCTCATCTATATTCTTTCGTACTATAGACGTCTGCTCTTTCGTATCTGTACCATCTTTTGAATCTTTCTTTTCATTGGCTTCTGCTGCATCTTTTACACTGACATCCTGCCGTTGCATTTTTGAATCTGATGGAAGTATGTTTTCAACCTCTGCTTTTGTCTCATGCACTGCCGTGTCTGTACTGTCTGCATCCGGTTCTTCCTCTTCGTCCTCCAGCTTCTCCCCCAGAGCGATACGTTTTCCAAAGAGTTTCAGCGTATAAGAAAAACCTTCCTCGTTATAAGAAAAGCCAAACGACAGAATATGAAGCAGCCAATGCACTTTCCCTGAACCCGGATATTTTTCTTCTATGCTTCCATCCGTCCTGTAACGAACCGGCACAACTAATACAAGAAAACAATCAGCAGAAAAAGTGCAGGCAGCGTCAGCAGGATCCAGCCGATTATTTTTTTAATATGAGCAATATAACTGACATTCTACGCTCCTTACCCCTGTTTTTCTGCAAGATAGGCGCGGACGGCAAATGTGCCGGTACTGTGGTACACTTCATCCACAATGGATGCTGCGACCTCAATCGCTTCATCATAGCCCTTTGCCAGTCCCACAACCACCATATCTTTTTCGGATACCCTTTTTGCATCAGTTCGTATGATGGTATGATATCAAGCAGATTCTGTGTGTTAGAGGCTAATGTGATCACATAAATCCCAATCTGTCGGCATTGTGCATAATCTTCCATTTGACCTTCTTTGTCTTATGTACAATACTTTCTCCAACATACAAATCCTTATACCATATCATACATCCTGCTCCATCTTTCTGATGTGTTTTGTTTATTCATACCTGTGGCCGCCCCACAGATTATTCTTCTTTAATTCCTGATATTCCTCATACGCTCTTTCTAACATCTGTTTTTCATTCGGAAATTTCAAAAGATGATACGCCTCATGGTATTTGTAATAACCGGAATCGACAAAATATTCTTCACGCTGTGGTTTGCTGTAATAACTGTCTGCCATCATCAGATACCAGTGCACCGTCTTCTCCACAACATCCTCCGGTACCGTAAATGAATACTGACTTTTCCCGATATATTTCATCAGGGATTTGCTTTCACACACCAGTCTCTTTCATATACTTCCCTCATCGCTGTATCCTTATATTCTTCTCCCTGCTTCCACAGTTCCCTTTGGAAGTACCCATCCCTCGTATTTATTTTGTAATTTTTGTACAAGAGCAATATTTTTGCCGCGAAATATTACCACACCACCACAACTTGTTGCCTCGATCATCGCAATACCTCCTGATGTGGTTTTTTATAATACTGTCATGTTAATAAGTATAATACTTTTCAAAAGCACATGCAACATTTCATTCATTATAATATGCATCAAAACCTCTTTTTGCAATCGGCACGGCATATTCACTTCCGACACCTGCTTTTCCACGATGACAGCGATTGCAATATCGGATTTATCATCCCGGTGTGCATATCCCACAAACCAGAATGCGAGAATCTGCACCGGTAGAATACTCTGCTGATCCAGTCTTTCCTGCCGCCTCATAGCTTTGACCGCTCAGTTTTTTACCGGTTCCTGTCTCCACCACATAATTCATATAATCTTTTTAAAATTGCTGCCTCATCCGTTGTCATAAGCGTACCGTATTCTTCCGGCTCATACTGCTCGACCAGTGTTCCGTCGCTGCTCTCCACACGGTCTAACACATATGGCTTCATCAGTACTCCATCATTATTGATTGCACTGACAAGCAACGCCATATGAAACGGTGTCACAAGTGTCTGTCCCTGTCCAATGGAGGTTGCCATAATTGCCGAAGATCCGTCTGACTTATCTAACAAAACTGCTCTTAGATGCCTGCAGATCCGTCGGAAGGCTGGTATTAAACAGCATTTTATTACACAGCTGTCCAAACTGGTCGATGTCAAGTTCCATTCCAAGCGATGCGTAAAATGCATTGCAGGAATTGGCAAATGCCTGGCGCAGATTCTGCGTTCCATGGCTCTTGTTTCCATAGCAGTGGATCGTATGATTTCCAACCGTATAACTGCCTGTACAGGTATAACTGTAATTTTCATAGTCTGCATGTTCCTGAATATACTCTAAAGTTGTCAGGATCTTAAATGTCGATCCCGGCGGATAAAGCCCCCTGCGTCGCACGATTTAAAGAGTGCTGCATCCGTGTTTTCATCTGCGGTCAGATTATCCCAGTCGGCTGCAATCGTGTTCGGATCAAAATCCGGTTTTGACACCATCGCAAGAATCTTTCCGGTGGAAGGCTCTAATACAACGATTGCTCCTTATAATACCCCAATGCATCGTATGCCGTTGCCTTTGCAGTCCATAATCCAATGTTGTGACCACATTGTCCCCAGGACTTTTCTCCCCCTGCATCTCGTCTCCAACTTTATCTATAAAAGCTGTATTTGACCGTAACAGATTAAAATTTGCCAGTGACTCGATGCCTGATTTTCCCTTGGTAGAATACCCGACTATATGGGAAAATATACTGCCATACGGATATCTCCTTGTCTCATTTCCCTCACTGTCCGTCACCGTCTCCGCAAGCACCTGTCCATCATTCGTCAGGATCTGCCCCGCGCACGATCTTCTGTGCAAATGTCTCCTGTCTGGTATTATAAGGATTATTGATAAATTCCTCGCTCTTAAAAAACTGGAAGTAAGAAAAATATCCCATCAGACAGATAAACAGTGCCAGAAATGAATATGTGATCACTGCAAATTCCTGGTTTTTGTATTCTTTTTCCTGTCTTAGTAGAGTTCTTCGACCTGTTGTCTCTCGTATCCGGTCTTTCGCTGTTTTTTTCTCGCATTGTTTTCTCCCTCATCCTGTCTTAAAATATACAGTCCCTGAATTACCGCAAACAGCATCATGGTTGCCAGTAATGAACTTCCTCCATAGCTGACTAACGGCAGTGTCACTCCAGTTGACGGGATAAACTTAGTCACTCCGCCAATGGTAAGAAATACCTGGAACGCATATACTGTACCCAGTCCTAACGCCACGAGCTTGTAAAACTGTTCTTTCATCTGCATTGCAATATTTAAAAACATCAAAAGCAGCTGATGCACACCATGATCAGACAAATTGCGAAAATACCGCCTAATTCTTCTGATATTGCAGAAAAATAAAATCCTGCTCAACAACCGGTATCTTATTCGGCGAACCCTGACACAATCCCATTCCAAACCATCCGCCGGTTCCGATTGCAAACAGCGACTGACAGATCTGATATCCCCTCGTTGTCAATCACACTGAGCGGATCCCGCCATGCCACAACTCTGACACGGACATGTGAAAACAGTCCATATGCAGCTACTGCAGCAATACATCCGACCAGCAGACCACTGGCAAAAATAAAACAGTTTTCTGGTTGCAACATAGAGCATGACCAGATAGATGACAAAAAGATCAACGCACCTCCAAGATCTCTCGACGCAACTAAGATCAGCACATGCACTGCCGCCACGATCGTTGTGATACAGACTGTTTTAAAATCCGCATTTTTATAGAGCATGCCTGCCACAAAAATACAAATAAAATTTTACAAATTCAGATGGCTGTATCGAAAACAGGCCACCGATCGTAACCGAGATCTTCGCACCATAGCTCGTGGAACCAAATATGGTAACCGCCAGAAGTCCGACAATGCCGATCATCGCATAAAGCCAGGCATTTTCCGTAAGGACCGCACTTTCCGAATCAGTACCGGTATAACAATTGAACAACTGATGCCCAAATCGCAATCGCATACTGTCTGATCGCCTTCTCGTAAGGAAAGCCTTGTCAGCATAATAAAGCCGACCATTAAAAGCATGCACATATTATTTGTCACAAGTCTGGACGCTTTTGGATACAGTAACTGATAATTAACGATCACGCTCGTCACTAAAATTACCTGAAGAAAATAAAGAATGATCAGATTAATTCAATCCGTAACTATATAGAGCACTAAAAATGCATCCAGATGGATCAGATACATTAAAAAAATCTGTCTGTCAAAATATGATTCCGCTTTTCCGTACTGATCCTGCTGCGAAATGCCGAAAAACACTCATATGCATAACATGCAAACAATATGATCATCAGATATTTTGAAACTTCCACGATAAGATTTTCCATACCGTTATTCTACTCCTCGTTTATAGTGTCCACCGGTATATTCGCCTGTATACAGTTCCTTTACGACTGTTTTCCCAATTCAAAATATTTTTTCATATAAATGTAAAATCTGTTTTACCTCTGGTCCCTGCTCCGTCGTAAAGCTGATCCGGTACGCATGGATCCCCATTTTCTCCAGCTCCTTCCGATATGGGAACAGGATCAGCGGAGCTGTATTATAGATCGTATTATAACACTCCGTGCAGTTATTTTTGACCGGGAAATATTTTCCATAACGGTCCTTAAATAAGTAACTGTCCGCATTTTGTCACACCCCGGTCAACCCCGGCATTGGCATGTACACACTGTGCCGACACCATCAGCGGCAGATTGCCATACAGAAACATCTCACTGTGTGTATTGTCCCTTTCCTGCAGCTCTTTCCGGTTCAGTTCCAATGGAACGGTATCGCGCACCGGCTTCCTATCCCAAAACTGCTTTTTGGCATAGGAGTTCCATGTATACAGATTATGATCTAAAATCACATCCATATCCGACAGATTCTGACGGATAAACGCAAGTTCATCATAGCTTTTTACCACAAATCCGTCTACCCCGGTCTGCTTCATTCCGGAAAGATTCCTTTCATAAAATGAAAGTGCAGAAAGCCGGAATACTGCCGGCATGATATAATACGCCTTTTTCCCCGCCGAGTGGATACGGCTCACATCTTCTTTTAATGCTGTGAAAAGATTTTCCCTGGTATAACAGCTGCTGTCAAGATAAATGGCATCTACATAAGATGCATCAAGCAAAAGTGTGATACAGGAACGATTCTCGATGGAAACCGAAAAGATACGGTGTTACGCTGCCTTTCTCTGTCTTTTCGCTCTTTTTTCACAGATACCGTTTCCTTCTGCCATTCTTCGCCGGATGTTTCTCCTGCCGCCATTTCTGTTTTATGCGAAGCTTTCCCTTCTTCGCATAGGTGCGGTCAATGCCTCGCTCCAACCGTTCAAGTGCATTTCTCCGCAGCACATTCAGTGCCTGTACGGGAAGGAATATATCGTCATCCATATCTATGTCAAGTTCTGCAAACTCATACGGTGTATTTCCGGTCTTTTTTATGCTTGCAGCTACTTTTTTTCTTCCGCAAGCGGCTGTTTTAATGCTGCCTGTACCACATCTCCATCCACAGAGGTCCGATATCATTTAATGCAACTTCCAGTTTAGCAGGACAATCTTTTTTAATCTTAAGATTCCATTGATTTTTTTTTTTTTCGGACCTTACATACTGTTCTTTTATTTCTTCCCAGAGTGCTTCATTTCCTTTTGTATGTGATGGCTTATCAAGTGTGATCATCTCTGCCATTATGTCTTTTATAGTATCCATCGGTAAATCCACTGCGGTTGTCCAAAATCATAAAGATGCTGTATATCTTCTTTCGTTACTTTGAAATCTTTCTTTGCAGTCACCTCATCCGTGCGCAGGCATGCATTGATGTAATAGTCTATATATTTGCGATAAACCGATACCACACCGGCTGCATATTCGGGCTGTTTCATTCTTCCCTCAATTTTAAAAGGAATCCACTCCATTTTCGATCAGTTCCGGGATCATTGACACCGTACAGAGATCTTTTCGGGCTTAAAATTAAAAGGTCACGCTCTTTTTTCCCCGTATTTACCGGATGTTTTTTCTCATCCATGACCTCATAAAGAAAGACGGCACGGCTGTGCACATCTGCCACGGTTTCCGCTGCGTCCTCCTAACATACTGCTAAACAGGCACTGCCCGGAATAACAGTAACAGAGCGCCCCGTGGACAAAACTTTCGATCTCAATATCCACATGATCTTTGATATCCCGTATCTCCGCAAAGGACATCTCACGCGCAGTCACAACACGGTCTGCTCGCGAGTTCTTTCATCATCATTGCACCATAGCGGTTTGTCACGGTCATCTGTGTACTCGTATGTATGGAAAGTCCCGGAAAAGCCTCCCGCACCAGCCGAAAAGCCCCCATATCCTGAATAATGACTGCATCTAATCCCTGCTCATAATAAGGCAGCAGATACGAATATAATTCCTCTGTCAACTCACGTTCTTTAAATAATGTATTTACCGTAAGATACACTTTTTCTCCCATGAATATGCGCATAATCAATTGCCAGAAGTAGTTCTTCCTCAGTAAAATTATTCGCATAGGCGCGTGCACCGAATCTGCCGCCACCGAGGTAAACTGCATCTGCACCGGCATGTATCACGGCCTGAAAAGTTTCCATGGAACCTGCCGGCGCTAACAATTCTATATTCTGATATCGTTTATTACTGTTCATTCTGATTCTCTCCATCAAAAACATAAAAGGACGAAAATAACCTCTCCGTCCCTCACTTTTTCCTGTATGGCAGTTCTCTGCTACAGGTACCCATCTACTATTAATCAGCGGTATCTTCCTGTTCTGTTTCATCTTTTTCTGGAGGTATCTTCATCCTCAATCTTCCCAAAAGCGACTCCTCTAATGACGATTCCAAACGCGCCTTATTCAACAGTAATTCTCGATTTTCTGTATCTAAACGCTTGATCTCTTTCTTATCATTTTTCCGACTGGATCTGTTCTGCGATCAGATCGTGTTTCAGGTTATAAATTTCTTTTTCTTTTGCCTCAATCTCACGCTCTAACTTTTCAGCCTGGGCTTTTGCCTTAAAGCCTCCGGACGCATTATTTTTTACCTGAAAAGCACAGAAAGAGAGGTGAGAACGTGCGAAACTACCGATATTTGACATTCGGCGACCGCGAGAAAATCGAGACGGAATACGCAGCCGGAGGGCGTCCGGCCGACATTGCGATCGACCTCGGCGTCCATGTGGCGACTATCTATAAAGAACTGAAAAGAGGCGACACCGGCCAGCTCGACAAGAACATGCGCCGAGAGTATAGCGCCGAACTCGCCCAGCGCCGACTCATTGAGAGCTTTAAGTGCCGCGGGCGAAAATCCCCACTATATAAAAAAGAAAGGAGCGACAACATGGCAGCATTACACGAAATAGCTCGGCAGTACGCCGAAGAAATCCGCGACGGTATAGCGTGGGTGATTATATGGAAAACTGGCCGAAGCTGGCACGCGGAAAGCGTCTGGCTCAACCAAGACTCTGACACCTTCGAGCTGGAGGATCTGAGCACCGCCACCGAAATTCTGGAGCAGGATCCGAACGCTGTCATGGTGAACGGCTACTACTGCGGGCACTTCGGCGAGAACATGACGATCGCAGAACTGGAGGCCGGTATTCTCTGGCACTACGAAGGCGGCTGCAATCTCCTGAAAGACTCGACGGCCTTCCTCCTGAGCCGATACCACGCCCGGAAAACCTCCCGGCAGATATTCCATGGTACGGAAAGGAAACCACCGAGGAACCGGATCCCTATATATTCGACGGCTACATGAGCGTCGAGGACTACGAGAAACGCCAGCAGCTCATAGCTGCGGATCAGGCGCGAAGCGATCCACTCCCGGACGAGTCGCCACCAGAACCTCAGCACACAGAGCTCACGATCCAGATCGGCCCACCTGCCGCCACTGCCCTGCTCGGCGCTCTCGCCGACGCAATAAAGGCAGCAGCTCACGCAGTCCGGCAACTCATGGACGAGCTCGCGGAGCGGTTCCGGAAGTTCCGGCAATACGCACGAAAGGCCGTGAACACTTTTGTGGACTCCCTACTATATAGAACCAACACCCACCCGAAATGGTGGCACCTATACAAACACGCACGGAAATGGAGAACCCGGAAGAAATACAAGCGGCTGCTTATGAGGCAGCTATGCAGCAGGCTGGCCGCTGGATAGGAGGTGATCCCATGAACGACTCGCGAAACCTAAGCGGGCCCGTACTCATGCCCGGCGCGACGGCTGCCGCTATGAAGTATGCCAAGAGTGCGGGCTGGACTGGAATGTAAGCAAGCAGGCGGTGATCCCGTGGTACGGCTACAAGTGCCCGATCTGCCGCAGCAAATACAGAAAAGGAGCAAAACCATGAGAAACGAAGTAATTTACGACAAAAACGGGCGCCCGGACATTATGGTGGTTTTTACCCCGTCCGAGCTGGGACTCCCTGACACCCTGAGAGGCCGCAAGGTTAAGGAATACGCGATCAGCAAGTACCAGAACACATTGATCGACGGCGTTCCGTACTCTCTCCCATTTATGAAACCGGCTGTGAATATCAGCCACGACGAAGCAATCCGCCTCTGCGAGAGCAAGGGTGAAGGCTGGCACCTTATCACTAACGACGAGTGGGTGGCTCTCGGCTTCTGGAGCTGGGACAACGACACCATGCCGACCGGAAACACCGCAAGGGGCAAGAGTCACAGCCACCCGGAGCAGACCGGCACTACATACGAAGGAGGCTGCGGCAAGACCTTGACCGGATCCGGCCCGGTTCAGTGGAACCATGACGGCACGGCCTACGGCGTAGCTGACATGTGCGGCAATATCTGGGAGCATGTCGGCGGCGTTCGATTTATGAACGGTATGCCGCAGGTGATCCTGAACAACGGCGCAGCCTATGGCGCGGATCAGTCCAAAGACTCGCCGGAGTGGGAGGCAATCTACACCGAGGACGGCGATCCGGTTTACTACAACGTACACGACGGAGAGATCACACTCCAGCCGGTACACCCGGACGGCACCGACTACGACGGCGTAAAGTTCACGGATCTGGAAGTTCGCAGCGACATGGACGCACCGGACAAGCTGAAAGATCTCGGCCTCTATCCTGCCGACGACTACGAAAGCGACGAATACTTCTGGCTCGACTCTAACGGCGAGCGGGTTATTTATCGCGGGGGCAACTGGAACAACGGTGCGAGCGCTGGTGTGTTCTGCCTCGACGGCTACTACTCCCGCAGCGATGCGAGCGCGAGCCTCGGCTTCCGTGCCGCTTGCGTTCGGTTTATCTGCGACTCTGACACTCTGGACGATCTGGACTCTGACAAGAAGCAGCCAGAACCGAAAAAGCGTAGCATTTTAGCTCCGGACTTTATCGGACGGATCAAGCAGGCACTCGCCCGGCAGTTTCAGAAGCTCTACGAAGCCGCGCACGGCGAGGATCCGAAGGCTTCGCTGAACTGGCCGAGAAGGCAACAGACGAAGAACTCGCCAAGGCTGCAAAACTCAGCGCCACACTGGCTCAGGTGAACGCAGCCGTGGACATGTACGTGCTGACCGCTAAGCAGTTAAAGCTCGCAGCCACAACCTCGATCACAATCAAAACGGAGGTGAACGACCATGAATGAGCTCCGGGACATATTCACGAAATACAAAGCAGTCGTATTTTTTGACACTGAGACAACCGGGCTCGAAGCTGAAAGCTGCCAGATCATTGAACTGGCAGCGATCAGAGTCGAGAAAACCGAACGGGGCACCCTCCGCATGGCCGACAGCGCCGACGTGTTCGTGAAGCTGCCGGAAGGTGAGCGGATCCCTCAGAAGATCGTCGAGCTGACAGGGGATCACAGACGAGCAGCTCGAAAACGAAGGAATCACCGAGGCTGAGGCTGCAGCTCGCTTCACTGAGTTGATCGGCGGCGGCCGCGTCCTTCTGGTAGCCCACAATGCACAGTTTGACCTCCTGTTTACTGCTGAAATGCTCAGGAGACACGGAAACGGCGGCCCGGAGGCTCTGAAAGCTGCCGACTATCTGGACAGCCTGACCGTTTACAAAGACCGCCAGGCATATCCTCACAAGCTGGCGAACGCGATCCTCACCTATAAGCTGGAGGACAAGGTTCAGAACTCCCACAGAGCGATCGACGACGTGGCGGCACTGTTTGAGGTGTGCAAGGCCATGGACGCGGAACGCCCCGATCTTCTCAACTATGTGAACGTGTTCGGATATAACCCGAAGTATGGAGTAAGTGGGAAACGGATCGAAAAGGTGGCCTACTGGCCGCAGAATTTCAACAAATACATGCAGGCTCCGAGCTATACGCTCCGGGCCAAACTCAGACAAAGAAGGAGGTAACAGAAATGCGAAGCAGCTCGCTGAAAGTATACAGCCCGGCGGAATACACCGGGTACAAAGAAAAAGAAGCGGCCACCCGTCGGAACCGGGAAGCCGCACAGGCAATCGAAAAAACCACGCGAAAGCCTAAGCCTATTTTATACCGGCTGCGCCGTTTTGCAAGCGCCTGAACTGGAAAAAGGATCGGCGGGCTGGCAGTCACCACAGTGGTGATTGTGTTCGCGGCGCGCGGCGTCGTGGGTATGTTCTCAGAACACACCCAGACAAAAACAGCCCCGGTCACAACCAGCAGCCCGGCGGCCGAGGAATCTCAGCCCTACGTTTTCTACTACAAGGACGGGCAAGCCGTAAGTTGGGAGGACGTCACAGACGCATGGGCCGCAGAGGCAGGAATCCAGAAGCGCTACGCTCTCACTGACGCCGAGCGACTGGAGATCGCTCAGGTGCTCACGGCCGAAGCCGGAGGCGAACCCTTCGCCGGAAAGATCGCAGTAGCTCAGTGTATTCTCCAGACCTGCGAGGACGAAGGGATCCGACCGGACGAAGTGCTGCGCGTGTACGCATATAGCAAGCGCCGTCCGGAACCAACTCAGGAAGCCCTCGAAGCCGTGCAGGACGTGTTCGACTTCGGGATCGTGGCAACGACCGAGCCGATCAAATACTTTTATGCTCCCGCTCTCGTGGACAGCGAGTGGCACGAGTCCCAGATCTATGTAATGACCATTAACGGACACCGATTTTTTAAGGAGGCAACCGAATGAATAACGAAAACAAGCCAAGCGTGATCGCAGAGCTCACGGCTGCACTTGCCAGCATGGCGGAACGCGCCGTCGCTGCTGAGGCCGAAGCCGAGCAGTACAAGAAAAGCTCAGGCGAGTGGTACCAGTTTTTTACCAGCAAGGACAAGGAACTGAGAGACACGCAGGCAGAACTCCAGAAAGCCCGCAAGGCTCTGGAAGCAAAGGAAGGAGAACAGAACCATGGCAACGACAAAGAAAGCAATAGCTGAGGCTGAGCAGGCCGCAGAAATCAAAGAAACAATCGCAGCACCCACCACAGAGCCGGGAACTCCGGCTGTAACACTGGACGAACTGGAAAGCATGGACATGAACATGTTCGACGCAGAGGAAACCGAAAGCGCTCCACGCCCGGCATGGCGTATCACTGACGACGGCTGCGCCGACTGGGCCTGCCGAAAAATCGCAGAAGAAAAGACCGAGCTCGACCGGATCACCGCACTGGGCGAAAGCCAGATCGAGAAGATCCAGCAGAGAATTGACGCTGCTCAGCGCAGATATGAAAACGGCACCCGTTTTTCTCACTGGAAAGCCTCGCGGAATACTTCGAGACAGTCCCGCACAAGACAACCAAGACAAAACACAGCTACCGCCTTCTCTCCGGCACTCTGGTGAAGAAAATCGGCGGCAGCACCATGAAACAGGACGACGACACACTGCTGGCCTATCTGAAAGCCTCCGGCAATGAGGATATGATCCAGAACACTGAAAAGCCGAAGTGGGGCGAGTTCAGGAAGCGCCTCGAAATTGTAGGCGGCCAGATCGTAGACAAAACCACCGGCGAGCTGGTGGAGGGCGTGCAGATCATTGAGAAACCGGACACCTTCACGGTGGACGTGTAAGGAGGTAGCGCATGGCAACAACCAAGGAAACGGCGGCCACAAAGACGGCCACCACCCCACCGGTACCGCTGACGCTGCAGCAGAAGTTCATCAAGTTGCGCGAAGCCGTTCCCTCTATCACCCAGAAGGCCCACAGCGACGGCGTAAAGTACAAGTTCGCGAAGATCTTCGACGTGTACCGGCTGCTTACTCCGGCCATGAATGAGTTCGGCGTCAATTTTGACATTGTAGGCGAGCAGGCAACCCGGCACAGCGAAAACGGGGATCCGATCTACTACTCCAACTTCACGCAGCACACCAGAAACGGCGACCGCATTGTCTGGGTGTATGAGGCCGACCTCACGATCCGCTGGACGAACGCAGACAACCCGGATGAGACTCTGGAAGTTACTCTCCACGCGATCGGAACCAACGACGGCGGCCCGGACAAGGCCAAAGGCAGCGCTCTGACCTACTGCCTGAAATACTACCTTTTTGAGAAGTTCGGCATTGATCAGGGCGACGACGATCCAGACATGAGCGACCACAGCAGCGAACCCCTCAGCAGAGCCAGAAACAGCACACAGGAGCTCAGAACGGGAACCGGCAGGGGAAACACCCAGCCGCAGGCACAAAATGGCCAGACGGGGCGCTCAGGCGCCGCACGACCACTCTCAGACGCTCAGCTCTCCCGCCTCTACCGTAAAGGCGAGGACGCCGGGTACTCTCAGCAGTCGATCAACGAATGGATCCTGAAAAAATACGGACAGCAGGATCCACACAACCTGACGCGAGCCCAGTATGACGAAGCCTGCGCCGCTATGGACAACGCAAAGCAACAAGGAGGACAAGACAATGCTTAATCATGTGGAGCTTCTGGGCCGTCTGGCTCAGGAACCTGAAATCAGATACACACAGAGCGGCACGGCAGTGGCGAGCTTCGACCTCGCCGTGCAGGTACCGAGTAAGAACAAGGACGCCGCTCCGGACTATATCCCGATCGTGTGCTGGAGAGAACGCGCCGAGTTTTGCGGCCGTTACCTCTCCAAAGGCCGCCAGATCGTAGTTGAGGGCCGGATCTCCACCCGGAAATGGAAGGACGAGAAAACCGGACAGAACCGCAAGGCCGTGGAAGTTGTGGCCTCAAACATTTACTTCGCAGACAGCAACGGAGGCAACGCAAATGGCAATCCTCAGCCCGCCAACAACGACGGATTCATGGACATACCGGACGACGGACAGCTTCCTTTTTAACTAATAACACCGACCGAAGGACGACCGCCGGACAGACCGGCGGAACTCTACGGCCGAACCAGAAACAAACCACGAAAGGAGGTGCCGACAGTGGCATGGATCCAAATTCACCAACAACTGAAAGACCACCGCAAGGTGCTGGCTGCTGCTGACGAGCTCGACATTGAACCGGCTCACATGCTCGGCCTGCTGATCTCGTTCTGGCTCTGGGCCATTGATAACGCACCGGACGGATCCCTCACTGGAATATCCGACAGAATGATCGCAAGAGCGGCCCAGTGGGACAAAGATCCGGAGGAATTTGTGGCCGACCTGCCCTCTGCGTCTCTGCTGGACGTAACGGAGGACGGCGTTCTGGAGATCCACGACTGGAGCGAGTACACCGGAAAGCTGATCGAACCGCGAGAAAATGAGAAAAACCGTTCGAGAGCCCGCCGCGCTGCTGCTAAGTCAAACGACCGGAGGACGACCGCCGGACAGTCTGAGGACGCAAGCAAGAGCGACCAGAAAAAGACCGCAGGTAGAGTAGACCAGACCAGAGTAGACCAGAGTAGACCAGAAAATAAGGGGATACCCCCATAACCCCCGCGGCCGAGAAGCAGCCAAGCGCTCAGGAACGACGTTTCGCAGAGTTCTGGGCTGCATACCCGAAGAAAGTCGGCAAGAAAGCAGCACAGAAGGCATGGGAAAAGGCAAAGCCCGACGCTGAACTGTTCGAGAAGATCATGCAGGCAGTGGCAACAGCTAAAATCTCGGAACAATGGCTGCGAGAAGGCGGCCGCTTCATTCCCAACCCGTCAACATGGATCAATCAGGGACGCTGGGACGACGAACCTCTCCCGCCTGCCGGATCCGGAAGCTATCAACAGCGACCGGGTGGAAATTGTGGAAAACCTGACACCATGGACGTGCTCGCGGGGATAATCGCAGACGAGGAAGGGGGCTTCGAGATATGACAAAAGCAGACGCGGCTCGACTGGTGGCGATCGTCGTCACCGCCTACCCGAATTTTGACAAGTTCAAGGACGCGAAAGCAATCGAGGCCACGGTGAACCTCTGGGCCATGATGTTTGAGCAAGACGAATCCGGGATCGTAGCGCTGGCAGTTAAAAACACATTGCAACAAACAAATGGCCGCCGAGTGTGGCCGAAGTCCGGGAGATCATGCTGGAGATCCAGCACCCGGAACTCATAGAGCCGGACAAGGCATGGCTGGCCGTGAGCGACCTCATGTACAGCGCCGGACAATTCAACCACGGAGATCTCTCCCACCAGCTCCCGCCTCTGGTGGCGCGAGCCGTTGAGTCAATCGGCTGGACTTCCCTCTGGGAAATGCACCGCAGCGCGCATACATAGGCGGCAAGCCCGGCATGGATCGGGTAGCCTTCATGCAACAGTACACGCCAATGTACGAACGGGAAAAGTCCCGCAGCATGACACCGGCACAATTAACCGAGAAGATCGACAACGCGGCCGGATCCCTTCCGGACAAAGGCCAACGCCTGATAGAGTACCGGGAAAGCGAACGCCGCAGGAAAGAGCAGGAAATGGAGGCTATCACCCGCGGCGCCCTCCGACTGGAGAGCCAGATCATCGAACAAACGAAGCTCGAACTCAGAGGGGAGGCGCTGGGATGATCCTACAAGGCGACGCACTGGAGGAACTCAGAAAAGCTGCCGGACAAATGCTGCAGCGTCTGCGTAACTTCACCACCCTACTACAACGCCAGAGACTACGGAGCAGCCGATCAGCTCGGAACCGAAAGCTCTCCGGAGGAATACACCCGCAAGCTGGTGGAAGCCTTCCGGGAAGTCGCCAGAGTCCTGAAAGACGACGGCACCCTCTGGCTGAATATCGGCGACAGCTACGCGAGGCATATCGAGGACGGAGGATCAAGCGCAAGGATCTGATCGGGATCCCGTGGCTGCTGGCTCTGGCTCTCAGAAGTGACGGCTGGTACCTCCGGGCGGACATTATCTGGAACAAGCCCAACGCTATGCCGGAAAGCGCCAAAGACAGACCGGCAAGATCTCACGAGTATGTTTTTTTACTCAGCAAAGCGGCCGCCTATTACTACGACGCCGAGGCTGTCAAGGAGCTGGCCGTCGGGTACGATCCGAAAAAGCCCGGCCGGAAGCGCGGCAACGCGAAAACCTTCCGCGGCGGCACTGCCTACACTCACGATCAGGCCAAAGCCAACAGTGCCGAGGTGGATCGAGGCAGCCACGGGCCCAGAGAAATGAAACCGGCAAACGAAACCGCCGGGACGTCTGGACGATCGCCACACGGCCATATAAAGGCGCCCACCTCTCCACGTTCCCGGAGGAACTGGCCAAGATCTGCATACTGGCCGGGAGCAAATCGGGCGACACGGTTCTGGATCCATTCTCAGGAAGTGGAACCACAGGAGCCGCAGCCCTCAAAGAAGGGCGGAACTATATCGGGATAGAAATTAACCCCGACACCTGCAAAATACAAGAGCAGCGACTCACTGAGGCTGCTCAGGAAGGAGCCAAACCATGAAACGCGGTGAAATTTATTATATCGAGAGCACATACCGGGAAACCGGAAGCGAGCAGAGAGGCGGCCGTCCTGCGGTGATCGTCTCCAATGACAAGAACAACGAAAACAGCGAGGTTGTGGAAGTGGTATACATGACCACCAAACCAAAGAACGACCTCCCCACCCATGTATTTATTCGGAGCGCACTCTCCCTTCTACCGTCTTATGCGAACAGGTAAACAGCGTAAGCGTGAAAAGAATCGGGACGCTGATCGGAAAATTGACAAAGAGCGAGCTCGCAGCCGTGGACTCTGCTCTGGCAATCTCTGGGGATCGGCTTCATGGATCCGAAGCCCGCAGCCAAAGAAGCGGAGCATTTACTGGAAGAAATAAGCAAGCAGCCACTCCAGATCGTCCAACAGGATCCAGACATTGAAAAGATCAAGCTCGAAACCGAGCGCGATCTTTACCGGAATTTATACAACGAGCTGCTGAGCAAAACCATGAAAGGAGCAAGCGCATGAGAAAAAACTGGTTTACATCTGCTCCCCGTGCCGCGGGGACATTGAAAAGAACATAGAAAAGGCCCAGCGCTACTGTCGCGAAGCCGTCGAGCTCTGGGACGACGTGATCCCGATCGCGCCTCATGTATATTTTACCCAGTTTCTTGACGACACCAAGCCGGAGGAAACGCGCCGCGGGCATGGACATGGGCCTCTCACTTCTGGCCATGTGTGACGAGCTCTGGGTTTACGGTATCGAAAATCCGCGCGAGGGCATGAGAAGCGAGATCGAATACGCAAAGCAGCACCAGATCCCGATCCGGGACGCTGCCGAGCTTTACCGGAACCGCGAGGCCGAAACACTTCCGATCGGTGACGCGCTGATCGTTCTCCCTCTCATGTCGGGAACCTGAACGGAGTCGCTGCGATCGAGTCCACCACCGTGCGAATCAATGGCGAAATGATCTTAGACCTTGCGATCGAGCTCAGACGCCACCCCGGCCACGACATCACACTGGAGGCCGACAAAGACGCAGGCTCGGAGGCAGAACAATGAGCTGGGACACGGTTCCGGGAAGAAACGGCGAAGGCTACCCGGATCCAACAGCAAGCACCGCCCTTGCACGAGTGCAGCATAGCCAGAAAGGCCTCCAGAGCAAGCGAGCCGGTGAACACTTCGAGAATATGATCACCGCAAGCCTGAACTGGTACTGCGACAAAGGCGTGGCCTTCGTTGAAAAAACTCCGGAGCCCATGAAGCCACTCAGGAAGCCAGACCGACAGGGACGGTTCCTTGCCTGCTACACCAAAGCCGGGCAGCCAGACTTCAAGGGCACGCTCACCGGCGGCCGAGCCGTGGTGTTTGAGGCAAAGCACACCGACAGCGACAAGATCGACCAGAGCCGCCTCACACCTGAACAGGTGGAAAGCCTGACGCTGCACCACAAGCTCGGAGCCGCTGCCTTTATCATGGTGAGCGTGGGGCTGGAAAACTTCTACCGGGTACCGTGGGAAGTATGGCGAGACATGAAACAGATCTACGGACGCAAGCACATGAAACTCGAAGATCTGGAGCCGTACCGCGTGCAATATATCGCCGGGATCCTCAAACTGCTGGAAGGTGTGGAGATCGACTACACCGAGGAAGGGGCACGCCATGAAATGCGAATACTGCGAGCTCCGCAGAGTCGGGCCTTTGTAATCTCAAAAGCCTGCACCATGCTGAGCGGAAAGCTCAAAAATAAGCAGACGGGCGAACCGTTAAAAATTTGTATGCACCACATGACCTCCCCGGATCCGTGCATGAATAACGGTATCAACTGCCCCATAAGAAAAGCAACCACCAAGAAGGTGGCGAGATGATCGAGAACTACACCAGACTATCTTCGAGGATATTCACAGCAACGGTGGTCGGAAAGGATCAGAAGGGGAGAAAAATCACAGAAGGCGTGGAAACGTACAAAACGCCAAGCGGAGTATACGAGATCAAAGACTGGGCCCGGCACGTTGAAAAGGCGGCCGAAGCCGACGGCCTGCTCCGTTGCTGGAACAGATAAAACAGCATGTGAAAGAATACGCATGGATGAAAAACGCCAGCGACATGAATGTGCTGATTTTAGCGGCTGAGTGTCTGACCGGGCACGCTTATGAGTACTGGAAGGCTTTACCGTACCAGTGAATACGCAGGCAGACGAAACAGGACAACTTACATTTTGTTTTTAGTAAAGGAGGAAACCATGGACGGGATCACTAAACAGACACGCCGCCAAAGTTACGACGGCATACGAACACGCAGCGGCGAACGCTGCAAGCTAATACTGGAAACCCTCGGAAACCGGTCAATGACCGTGGAAGAAATCACCGACGAGCTGGTGGCTGCGGGCCACCTGAAATACTACGACCGCAACTTCGTGGCGCCAAGGCTCACGGAGTTGAAAGGCGCCGGAGTTCTGGAAGTCGTCGGAAAGAAACCGAGCAAAAGAACTGGAAAAATACAGCCGTATGGGCTGCGGTAAGGAGGTAAGCACATGAAAAAGCAGAAAGTACAGGCAAAAGATCAACCTCGAAACCCTCGCAGGTGGAGCCTTCGCCGAGAAGCTCAACGAGGCACTCATGCAGGTGGCTGAAAATATTCAGAATCCGAACACAGAAGCAACCACCAAGCGCCAGAGCACGGTAAATATTAAATTTACGCCGAACAAAACCCGCCAAATGGTAGGAACCAGATCGCTGTCACGACAAAGCTCGCAGCTACCGAAGCAATCGACACGCAAATGGTGATGGGTGTCAATATGAGAACCGGCCAGATCGAGATCGCCGAATACGACGGGCAGATCCGCGGACAGATGGATCTCTCCGACTTCACGGACGCCGATCAGGATCAGGAACCAGAGGAAACACAAGCTGCAAGCTCCTACACCGGGACAGAATCCGACCGGCAAGCCTCTGGATCTTAAAAACAGAGGAAAACAGGCACCTGCTGCCGCTGCCGAATTAGTTCGGGCCGTGACTACGATCCGGACACCGGCGAGGTATACGAAACCGCCGGACAGCCTACGGACGACCGCCAGACAACCGGCGGACGCAATAACATGAAGGTGGTAAAAATCGCACCAGCAAAAAGAAGCATAAGGAGGTCAAGAAAATGGAAGGAATCAAGAAGCAATCGCATATATCCACAGGGCTGGCCGTAAAGGCTGAGAAGCCAGAAACAATCGAGATCAACGCCCGGACATACTGCACGGATCTCAGACGCTACGACGCAGCCGACAAGGCCGAGCCGATCAAAGCGACCACTCTCACCTCTCTGGTGGACTATATCAAGGAAAAGCCGCGAGGAACTCCGCGACAGAATGATCATTCAGGTGGTAAAGCGCCAAAGGTGCTGCTCTACCGGGCTGCTGGCCGAGCGTGACCTGAGACTCTGTTCGAGGTCAACGCCCTGCTGCCGCAGTTTGAATATGGCCGCGAATATGATCAGGAGAGCTTCCTCGTGGCCATGCAATCATGCTTCCAGAAAACAGACGACCGCGAAGCCGTCACCATTATGGCGAGCAATATCGTGAACACACAGCAGGGAACCTTCTCAGACGACGGAGTAAGCCAACAGGCAATCATCAAAACCGGAGTAACCACGAAGGACGCCGCCTTCGTTCCTAATCCGGTGAGCCTGATCCCGTACCGCACATTTTGGAAGTTCCGCAGCCTGCGAGCGACTTCGTGTTCAGAATCAGCGAGGGACGCGGCGGAGCCCTGCCTTCAAGCTGGTGGCTGCTGACGGTGGCCTCTGGAAGTCTCAGGCGGTGGACAATGAAGAACTACCTCGTCAAAGCACTGGCAGACGTTCCGGGAACGCGAAAAGATCACGATTATTGCATAATGTGGCCGACATAAATGTCGGGAACATACCGGGAGGGCCAAGCTCTCCCGGCAAACCAAGGAGGACAAGAACATGCTGATCATAAAACATAGTGCTGGCCCTCGTGGCTGCTCTCCTGCTTTTTGGAGTTATCGGAGAAAAGGACGGGCTCAG
>VOFH01003472.1_pt1 | contig 19715 bp, 23 predicted proteins | sample 5384091 | NCBI WGS metagenome assembly VOFH01 (sample SAMN12384727, study PRJNA508395) | human gut metagenome | isolation source: healthy gut G | host: Homo sapiens
ATTTCATTTGAGCTTGGCATCGCAACAGTCACTTATAAAAGTATGATGCGTCTAAAGTAGCCTTCAATGGTGAGCATCGTACCTTTGGTCAGTTGGTCGAATGACCCAGTATTCTCGTTTTTACGCCAAGTCTCAATATTCATAAAGGCTGAAATGCGGTTGGTTTCCTCGGCATTCCTTTCCTGACGGCTTACGGCCAATGGGAAACGTGCGACACTGCTGTTGGTGAACTCTCGGATTTCAGCGTCTTTACCTAAGAATCCGGTTACTGTGAAATTGTTTTCAATCTTTTTCATGTTGAATTGCTTTTAGAAGTTATTAAATCAATTTTTACACTGCCTAAAAAGTGATGTCGTTTAAGGGATGCGCCAAGGATAGCGCGTCAATACGCTTTATTTTTAGCCACAGGCAAAATCGAAGGCTCGATAAAGGAAGATTGAGGCGGCTACGCCATTGGTCAAGACAACCATGTCGTTCCCGTCGGCATACTATCTTTGCAGAGGAAAAATGATGATTGCTTCGATAAAAAGCGATTATGGAAAATGGGAAACAAGTAAACCGGTAATGATAAGGAAAAAGAGCAAAGCCAAATGTCGGCACAAAGGCGAGACATGCCTGGCTTGAATTGAGACTGTAACAAACAGAATACCGTCCAATCAGAAAAAAGGTCACTGCATAAGGAATGTGTCAGCCAAGAGTGGACAGAAGCGTAGGCAGCCCATCCTTGGAGGATAGTGATATCTGCATCGAAAAAAAATGGAACTGGAAGGAAAAACGGCAGGGAGAACCAGACTTTTCACAAAGTGGTTTCCAATTCGCTTTGCGTGAATGGCTGGTTTCTACAAAAGGAAGTGGCGCAGCCAAAAGAAAAAGTTATAAAAGGAAAATGGAAGTAAGGCTGAAATGGGTGATTCCATTCCAGCCAGTCGATGATATTTGTCCAAGGTGTCATTGAAATTCAACCATCATAATACGATACTCGAATATTTTGGTTTTGTCGCTGGGGCGTCGCTGGCAAACCCAAAGGTGTCGTGCACCGTAACCGTAAGATAATAATTTGTATTCTCTTTATGAGCTGCAAATAATTTGTTAGTTAAAGTTAGGAGCAAATTCTTCGAATGATGAGAGCAGATAAAATTGCTCGGAATGCACTCTGAAAGCAAACAAACGAAAAGAAAGAAACAGAGTGCAAATAGAAAAACGAGAAATCACTTTAATTCCTGTTTTGTTCCTTGTTTGTTTCTCTATTAAAACCATTCACTTTATAACATATTGATTTGATTCCTTGCCCGTTTGCAGCGGGCGGAAAGCTGGAGTTTGCCGGGAAGCAAAAACATCGGTTTCCGGGGAGCGTAACATAAATCGGATCAGCGACGAATCTTCGGTTTGATAGGCATTCCGGCTTGTCTTTTTGTATAGTTAAGTCGCCTCTCCTTGGTTTTTCGAGCGTGACCGGCCGTATAATTTTTTAAATCACAGCAATAATACGTTTACGAATGAGTAGATTGGGAATAATAATTCAGGCCCGTACCGGTTCGACGCGATTGCCGTCCAAAATGATCCTTCCGTTTTTCGGCGATAAGGGCATTCTCGGTATTTTACTTTCCAGGTTAAGACAATGCGGTTTGACCGATCGCGTTATTGTCGCAACGACTACGAATTCCCGCGATGATGTGATTTGCGATTTGGCCGGTCGTGACGGCATTAAATGCTACCGGGGCGATGAGGATGATGTCCTGAATCGATTTATTCAGGCGGCAGAACATTATAATGTTTCGAAAATAATCAGGATATGTGCGGACAATCCTTTCCTGGATCTTCGTTCGCTCGACGAGTTGATCCGGATCGGTGAAAATACGGATGCGGATTACGTATCTTATTGTACGAGCGATCGCATTCCCACGATAAAAACCCATTATGGTTTCTGGGCCGAGTACGTTACCCTGGCCGCATTGAAGCGTGTCGTGCAACAGACCGGGGAGAAGACATACCATGAGCATGTGACCAATTATATCTATACGCATCCTTTGTGTTTTAAGATTGAACTGACTCCGATTCCTGCAGACCTGGAGCATAGAACGATTCGTTTGACCATAGACACGCTGGCCGATTTTCAAATTCAGCAAAAGATCTTTGAAGAGGTTTTCCATGCCGATCCGGATTTTGGGCTGTCGGATGTCGTGTCTATCTTGATAAGCATAATGATTTATATGCGGCGATGGACGGAATTATCAAATCAATCAAAAATAACAGTTATGAACAAGACATACATTATCGGTGAAATAGGGCAAAATCACAACGGATCCGTCGATATTGCAAAATTGATCATCGAATTGATATGCAGGCCGGTAAGGGAAGAAGTATTCGGGTTAGATTTACTTCCGATGGATGCGATTAAGATGACCCGCCGCGATCTGAAAGAGGAACTCACGGTATCTCAGATGAACAGGCCTTACGATACGCCTAACTCCTTCTGGAGCCACCTATGGCGAGCATCGCGCTTTTCTCGAACTGGACGATGATGCGCATTACGAGGTGTATAAATATGCAAAACAAAAGGTCTCGATGTCATCGAAACGTTGTGCGCCAAAGGTTGTTTGTCTTTGCTGAAACTTTTTACGCCGGATAGGCTGAAAGTCGCCAGTCGCGATCTGACGAATCTGCCTTTGCTGGAAGCTATGGCGGAGACCCGTATTCCGATTATATTGTCGACGGGTATGGCCGGGAAAAAGGAACTGGACGATGCGTTGGGCATTATAACGAAATATCATGACGATATCTCGATACTTCATTGCGTGTCGCAGTATCCGACGGCTCCCGACAATTTGAATCTGAAAACGATCGCCTACCTTAAAAAACATTACGGTCGGTACAAGATCGGTTTCTCGGATCATACGATCGGCATTTCCGCGCCGCTGGTGGCATTGGGACTGGGCGCCGAAATAATAGAGAAGCATATTACGATCGACCGTCAGATGAAAAGGAACGGATCAGGCCGGATCGTTGGGGCCGGAAGGCGTTCATCGCATGGTGCGCGATATTCGGGTTGCGGAACGGTGGATGGGGACGGAGGATTTCTATATTGAAGAAGGGGTGTTAAGCGCTAAAGTCAAACTGGAAAGATCGGTTGCTTCCTGCCGGGATATTCATCGGGGCGAGGTGATCTCAGAGGATGACATTCATTTGTTAAGCCCCGGCGACGGTTATAAATGGGCCGACCGCGATCGTGTCGTCGGCATACGGCTATGCGGGATATTCCGGCCGACGAAATTATATATGCTGAAATGATTTCGTGAGCACGATTCCTTTCGCGCATGATACCGACTCTCTGTCGCGGGTTGTTCCAATCCTGTAAAAATATAGTAAAAAAATGAATGAGATTAAATTGATTCTTACCGATATCGACGTGTGTGGACGGACGGAGGAATGTACTACGACCAGACGGGTAACGAATGGAAGAAATTTCATACGTACGACAGCGCCGGAGTTCTGTTTGCCCATCGTGCCGGAATTCCGGTCGGAATCGTTACGGGGAAGTTACCCGCGTCGTCGAACGGCGTGCTGACAAATTGAAAGTCGATTATTTGTTTCAGGGCGTATCTGAAAATTTCGCCGTGGCCGGACGATTGTGCAGGGAACTCAGGATTTCGCTGGACAATGTCGCTTATATCGGGGATGATCTCAACGACGTCGAATTGCTCGAACGGGTCGGGATTGCGGGAGTGCCTGCCAGTGCGCCCCGGTACATCCGTCGGTTGTCGACGGTTTCTCTCGAAAAGAAGGGCGGTGAAGGAGTTTTCAGGAGTTTGTCGAAGCTATTTTATCGCTTGATTTCGGGCAGGACGGGCCGGTAAAACGTGTGGAAATGTCGTCGAAAAAAGAAACCGGCCGTTGAAACAGCGTTTGGCGCATCTGTTCCGGACATTCTGTAAACTGGTTGTCGCGCCTTCTTCCACTTATGTAATAATAAGGTATGTTACGTACGCGATGCAGTTTGCGAACGCGATATTGCTGGCGCGTTACCTGAACGAGTTCTATTTCGGCGTATACAGTTTCATCATGTTGGTGATGCAGTATATGTCGTATTCCAATCTCGGGATTAACGAATCGTTGAATACGGAATATGCCGCGCGTAAAACGATGCCGGACAATTAAAAGCCATATGGGATAATGCATGGACGGTCAATATTTTTTAATGTTTTTTATACCGCTCGGAGGCGGTCTGCTCCTCTTTTCACCGACGATTTATTCCCGGACTACCGGTTCAACGACTATAAGTATATATTGTTGGCGATCTGTATTACGGTCAATCTTTCCAGGATCTATATCACTTATTACAAGTTATGGTGTCGGTTGTATAAACTGGACATACAGCAAATATTGCCTAATCTGGCGATATTTCTGCTGCTCGTGGTGTATCGGGATCGTATTTCGATCAATGAGATTGTCGTCGCTTTGTTCGTAAGCAATGCTTTTTCGTTGTTGATTTTTCGGATCGGTGTTCCCGTTGCGCCCCGGTTCGCCATAAAGAGGAGTCTCGTGTCCGTTTTAATTCGTCGGGGTATCACCCTGTTGTTATATAATTTAAGTTTTTATTTTCTGACCGTACTCGCCTCTTCGCTGGTGAGCTTGTATTATTCGGTCGAGGTGTTCGGTTGTTATTCGTTCGCCAATACGCTCGTCAACGGCGTCGTTATGGCGGGCGGGGCATTCCTTTTATTTTTTACCCGAAGATACTGAACCGGCTGAATACGGGAAATGCGGAAGCCGCGGTATTGATTCGGCGGATACGGGAAGTCTATGTCGTATTTATGGATTTGATATCGCTGTTGTCGGTTTGTTCATTATCGCGACGACCGTCGTCGTGCCGCAGTACGGGGTGCAGATGGTGATCGTATATTCCATCCTGATCCTTGGTCGGATAATCAATAATGCTTCGACCGGATATGCAGCGCTGTTGATTGCTAGAGGAAAAGAGGTATCTGGTGATATACGGTTTTTTGTCAATCCTGGCCGTCGCTGTTTGCGGAGTGTGCGCCCATTATTTGAAGTTGCCCGTCGAATACATGGCGTTATCCGTTTCGATCGCTTCCTTCGTATATACTTATCTGGTAATTAGATTGGCTTTGTCCGATCTGGGCAATCCGTCTTCCGTCCGGTCGATATTGTGCGACATATTCGGGATGAACAAATGGCTGGCTTGTCTGATAATCGTGTTGAACGCATTCGTGATGCATTCGTACATCGTACTGCTGGGGTGTATTCTGCTGTACTGTTTGTAAACATCCGGAATATCAGGCGGGCCGTGACATCCGGGAATGCAAATCGTTTCGGATAAAAACGCGCTGATTTTTTAAATAAACAATACGAAGATGGAATACATCGTATCCAACGTCGAAATTTCCGGAGCCGCACGGATTTCATCCAATTTATGGATCAGGGGAATTTCCGGGAACAAGAAGGCGGTCTTTATTTGTTGGAGGGTTATATCGTCGATTATCACATAAAAGACGTGGTCGAATATTGCCGCCAGGGGACTCAGGGGACGCATTATGCCAACCGGGGAGCCTACAATATATTGTTTTATAATAAGTCGGAAGACAAACTGGAAATTAAAACGGACAAGCGGACGACGCTTTCTCTGTACGTTTATGAAAAGGCCGGCGTATTCGCCTATTCCAATAATCCGTGGCTGCTGGTAAAACAGTTTTACGGCGAAATGACCGTAGACGTCGATTCCTTAAAAGCGCAGGCCTGCTTTATTTTGCCGATTATCATTCTACCCGTACTCTGTTTACCAATCTGTCGAGGGTGGACGGAGCCAGTTATGTGTGTTTCGATGTGGCGCATAATTCGAAAAAAGTCCGTTTGTTATTGGGCTTTTACCTATACTCCCGATCCGGCAACGGATCTGAATCGGTCGCTGGAAAAGGCCGATTCGGATTTTACGTATTACTTTAAGACGATCTGAGAGCAGAATCCGGGCCGGGTGGCCGGATTCGATGCAGCGGAGGTCTGGATTCGAGAATCATAGCTCACTATATTCATAAAGCCGGCATCGAATGCCGGCCGTACGTATTCGGTGATGAAAGGCCGCACCGTATTTTGAAATCCACGACGGCGAAAATGTCGGCGATGATTGGGAATCGGTACGGCTTCGACGTGGATTTTATATCTTATCGCACCGGATGGCTCAGGCAAAGCATGCTTCTGGATATTCGTAATGTCCGTTTATCTATTCGCAGGCTTTTTATCAATCCTTTTTTGCGAAGACATGCCCGCTGTCGATTATTTACTGCCGGGGATCCCGGAGGGTTGGCGTATATGGCGGACAACGTACTGAGCGGAGATCTGTTTAGATTGAAAACATGCAGATTTTTTTTATCGGTTATCGTCATTGGGCTATTGCCGGGCTGTCGTCGGTGTTGCGTAAAACGGCTGTGCATCTGAAAATTCCGTTCGATCCTTATGCAGAGGATGGTATGTTGGGGTTGGGCCGCCTGCGATCGATAAAGTTGTCGATGATGGGATCCGGAGATCCTGCCGGATGAGTTGTTCGCGTGTATTGACGGGTACGGCGGAGAGAATAATGTCGAGAGGTGGGTGCGGATTCACGATAAAGTGACGACGAAATATCAGTATTCGTCCGGGTACGATTCCGTAAAGCCATACGAAACGGTGCTACCTATTGTATTACCCGCTTTATTACGATATGGTTGCGACCATTCCACCTGCTTATTTCAACGGGAAGTTTTTCCTGAAAAAATAATAGAATATATAAATCCGGCGCTTCTGGAGATTCCCTGATCAGAATTTGAATCTGATTTACGGTACCGGCGGCCCGGTCGCACGGCTGAAAATCGTGCGGAACTGGCACTGAGCGGTCGCGGACTGAATTTTCTGCATTTGTTGTGCGGACGGAGGCATACCGGAAATTCGCCTGCGAAGTTTTCAACAGGGATAATCCGGTATTTTATGCAGTCGTGGATAAGCGGCGGCTGTTCCGGAGCGGATTATTACACAGCTATGCCGGAGTCCAGTATTTAAAACTGAAAATGATACTGGATATTTTCTATTATCGGGAACTGGACGAGTTGCTGGAAAACGAGCGGTATGAGAAAACCGGGTGGTAAACGATGAGCAGAATCGTTGTAGTAGCCGTATTGTATTTTCTGATACTGTTGGCCGCCCACTTATTGCCGGAAGGCATATCCGATTACAATGCGTACGTCTTGTTATGTATGTGCGCCGCGTATGTGCTGCTGATTAGATCGGCCGATGTATATATTTCTTCTTTCGTTTGCTGTCTGGCATTGTGCGCGGTGTCTTTGCTTCGGGCGCCGCTTTATACGTTTATCGATTGCGCCCTGATTTTTTTCATTTTCGGTTCGTTGCATATCGGTTTGTTTTCCGGTAAAAAACGCGAGCTGCGATTTCTTAAATACGGTTTTTTCTTTGTTTACCTTTTGTCGCTTCTGGGAATACTGAATCCGTCGCTGTATCGCGGCGAAGGCGACGAATTGAGGTATGAAGGGCTTTTTCATGCGATCAACTTTTCCGCCAGTGTTTTTGCGATGCTCGGCATTGCTGTTTGGGAAATAGAGAAGACTTCTCGGAAAAATACGGCGATTTTGTTAATCCTCGTTGCCGGGTTACTGATTTACATATGGGCGACCAGTACCCGTAGTTTGTTGTTCGCTCTGCCGTACTGGTTGTTTCAGTTGTTCCGTAGATGCAATAAGACGGTACTCGTTACGGGCTTGTCGTCGTAGGCATATTTTTTCTTCCGTTGGTTGTGGATACGATTTCTTCGAAACTGCGGCTGGAAGAGAATGAAAGTTCGATGGCCACGCGTTCGATGTTGTATCTCAGGTTGCTGTCCGGGATTATGGATAATTATGCGATCATCCCCCACGGTTCGCATTCCGCGACGGATATGATCGTTCGGTTCACGGGCGATTCCCGATTCTCGCCTCATAACGATTTTCTCACTTTCATATACGATTGGGGCGTGATATTTTATGTTTTCTGTGCGATGATCATAGCCAGGCTGAGACGCAGGCCCGGTTTAGTCTCGAGTTTTGTCTGATTTTGCTGACTCTGGTTTCCTGTGCGTTGCACAATATGATGTTCGCAATAATATATGGATTCCGTTTGCGATTATTCTGATGGTACGTAGAAACGAAAATAATGTTACACAGGTACGATAATATGAATAGCGATGAGACCTTGCTGGTCGTGGCAAGAAAAATACAATGATGTTTTTATGCCGTTTCCATACCCGAATGGCATCGGTACGGCCGGCATATTCTGGTGATCTTTGCCGACGGCGATGCTGCCGGGAAGTTTCCGCTCCGGGATCTGTTCGATGACGTCGTTTGTATCGGAGGTTCGGGCAAACGGGCCGGTAATCTTGCTGTGATCCGGCAAATAAGATCTTGAAGAAGCGGATTCAATGCGCTGCTGTCACGATGTCGAATATGGTACTGGTCGCCAATCAGTATCTCGCGAAGATCTCCGGGGCGAAAGTCCGGGTGCTTCTCGAAGACGGTTTTGATGAATTATTACGATTTTAAGTCTTCGAGAGTAAAATTAAGCGGATTACGCAGTTTCTGCTGGGCATAGACCAACGGGTGTTGTTCGACAGCGTAAGCGCGTACCTATTTACTGGCGCCCGACCTGGCTCGGTATTACGGTGGTTCCCGGAACTGTTGAAACTGAATCAGGAGATGACCGCCGGTTATGTCCGTTCCTGCAATATGGAAGGAAAAGTAATTTTCGTCGGGCAATGTTTATACCGGTTCGGATATATGTCTATTGAAACCTATAACGAACGGGTGAACCGATTTATCAAACAGTATCATGTAGATTACTATTTGCCTCATGCCTTTGCCCTCGACGGGGAAAAGATAGATTGTCCGGTGTTTGACCTCGGCGAGTCGCGCGCGACTCTGGAGGTTTTTCGCTTCCCGATTTGATTTTACGGTGTATTCGTTCTGCTCCTCGGTATTGTATACGACCAGAATCATTAATCCCGACGTCCGGAGTTTCCTGGTACGGATTCCTGAATTGTCGGACAAATCCGGGTTGCCGGTTATTAAGAAATATTGCAGCGGAGTCATCGGTTTTTGGGGACGAATACCCGAAACGTTACGTGAAACATTCAATACATTTAATATAGATATGCTTGATATATCAGTAATTATACTGACTTACAACGAAGAATTGCACATTCGTCGTTGCATAGAGAATGTCTCTTCCTTTGCCAAAGAGATATTCGTTATCGATAGTTTTCCACGGATAAGACGGTCGGGATCGCACAGGAATATGAAAACGTACAGGTGCTGCAAAACAAATGGGAGAACCAATACGCGAAGCAGTTTAATTGGGGATTGGAACATGCTCCGATAACGGCGAAATGGGTGTTGCGCCTGGATGCGGACAGTATCTGATGCCGGAACTGATCCGTGAACTGGAAGGAGATTGCCTTTGCTGGAACCTGATATAACCGGGTCGTATTTAAGCGCCGTCATATTTTTTTTGAACAAATGGATGAAACAGGGGAATCTATCCGGTGAAACTGCTCCGTTTATTCAATACGGCAAAGGAATTTGCGAACAGCGGTTGATGGATGAGCATATTCAGTTATGGGAAGGAGATACGGTGGAATTTGAGCACGATATCGTCGATCACAATCTGAATAATCTGTCCTGGGCTTGTCACAAATATGTGAATTACGCGATTCGGGAGGCCATCGATTTTGCTGGATATCGAACTGGATTTGACCGGATCGGGAAAAGTCGATGAGAATAAAGATATCGGTCGACAGGCTCGTGATAAGCGCATGAAAAAGAAGATACGCAAAACAGCCTTTGTTCTGGCGTTCTTTTTGCTTATTTCGGTTACCGTTATTTTTTGAAGGCGGTTTTTCTGGACGGGCGGGTCGGATTCATATTTAATTTTCTGACGGCCTGGTGGTATCGTATGCTCGTCGACACCAAAGTGTACGAGATCAGGCAGGAGTGCGGAACGGACAGAAGCAGAATCGTAGCTTACGTCAAATCGCATTACGACATATCGATCTAGAAGCCGAATGTGAAATGATACTGCGCAAATTATTGTGGGGCGTTAATGCCGTATTGCATGCGCCGTTTTCAAACAGATTCGTTTCCCGTCTATGTAGGGCCTCTTGTTTCAGCCGAAGGATTGAAGAATGTCACAATCGGCCGAAGAACGCGGATCTACGGATTGCGAATCGAAACTCATGGAGGCGGAACGATCCGGATCGGTGAAGATGTTTCTGTCGGCCAGAATTTTCATATAACGAGCGGTGGGGATGAAAGCTTGTTATCGGAGCGCATACGACCATTTCGGGGAAATGTTTTTTATAACCAATATCGACCATGAATACCGGGAGATAGACCGGCATATTATGGAACAGAAGTTTCTTATTAGCCATACGGCCGTAGGGGAAAATTGTTTTATCGGATACGGTGCGGCCATTCAGGCCGGTACGGTTCTGGGGCGGCAATGCATTGTCGGCGCCAATTCTGTGGTTCGGGGGATTTTTCCCGACTATTGCGTGATCGTTGGCGCTCCTGCCCGGATCATCAAACGTTACGATCCCGAACGGGCCGGATGGTATAAAACAAATCCGCAAGGAGAATTCATTTCTTAAAAACGATCCTATAGTTTAACATGAAAAATATCCTGATTACCGGTGGGCGGGCTTCATCGGTTCCAATGTTGCGCGCAAACTGCTCGCCAAAGGTTATGAGGTAACCGTATTGGATAACCTCTCTCCCCAAATTCACGGAGAAAATCCGGGTACACATCTCCTTTATATCGCAGTATCAAAGATTGTGTGCGTTTTATCAAGGCAGCGTCACCGACCGTAACGACTGGTTGCGCGCCCTTGAAGGCATCGATGCCGTTATCCACCTCGCAGCGGAAACCGGCACCGGACAATCGATGTACGAGATCGAGAAATACACTGCCGTCAACATCGGCGGAACTTCGCTGATGCTGGATATACTCACGAATACAAAGCATTCGGTATCTAAGGTTGTTGTCGCCGCATCGCGCGCGATCTACGGCGAGGGACGCTATCTGAGTGAAGAGATGGGATACGTCTATCCGCTCTCGCGCGCCGATGAGGATATGAGGCGGGGAGACTTCGAGTGCAAATATCCCGGCTGTGCGAAACCGTTGCAACTGGTCGGAACGACCGAAGGACTCGGCGATTCACCCTACGTCCGTATACGGCATAACCAAACAGGTGCAAGAACAACTGGTCATGACCGTCTGTCCCTCTGTCGGCATTGCTCCGGTGGCTTTCCGTTATCAGAACGTTTACGGCCCGGACAATCGCTCAGTAATCCCTATACCGGCATTCTCTCTATTTTTTCGACCCGAATTAAAAACGGCAACGGAATCAACATTTTCGAGGACGGGCGTGAAACACGCGACTTCGTCTATATCGAAGATGTGGCATCGGCTACGATCCTCGGTCTGGAAAAGATTCGGCTAATGGAGAGTCGTTCAATGTGGGCACCGGTGTCGCGACGGATGTCATGACCGTAGCCCGTACTTTGATCGAAAACTACGGCATTGAAGTTCCGCTTACGATCAGCGGAAACTATCGGCTCGGCGATATCCGTCACAATTTCGCAGACATTTCGAAGGCGCGCCGGCTGCTCGGCTTCGAGCCCCGGTGGTCGTTCGATGCCGGAATTGAACAATTCACCCGGTGGGTGAACGGACAAAGCGTTCAGGAAGACCGTTACGAGGCTTCTATCGAAGAAATGAAACGCAAAGGACTGTATAAATAGGTCTGTGTCATAGAATCAATTTATTCATAGTATGTTTCTTAAGGATAAAAAAATTCTGTTTTTCTCGGCTCAGGCGTTCGGTTACCAGAACGAAATCCGGGCGCAGATGGAACGGTTAGGAGCGCATGTGGATTATTTCGACGAACGCCCGGCCAATACTTTTATCGTGAAAGCTTTAATTCGGATTAACCGGAATCTGTTGTCCGGTTACGTCGACCGCTATCACGCAAAAATCATCGGGAGTACGAAGGACTGCAGGTATGACTATGTGTTTTTATCAAGGGAGAATCCATTTCTGCAGCGAACCTGAAAAAAATCAAGGAATTGCATCCGGAAGCGACGATGATTATTTATCATTGGGATTCGATCGCCAATAACGGCAATGCTTTGCGAATACTCCCGGTTTTCGACCGGGCTTTTCGTTCGATAAACCCGATTGCGAAAAGTTGGGAATTCGGTTCCTTCCGCTTTTTTATTTGAAGGACTACGAGCATATCGCCGACGAAAAAGCCGGATACGAATATGATCTGTTGTTTGTCGGAACGGTTCACAGCGATCGGTATGCATTGTTGCGGCAGGTTTTGACACAGGTCGAACGATCCGGCAAACGCTGTTTTTTTCTACATGTTTTTCAAAGCCGCATTTTGTACTACAAAATGAAATTACAGAATAAGAACCTGCGGGGGCGCTTCGATACGGGTTTCCGTTTCACTCCTCTTGACAAGAACAGTCTACTGGAATTATATCGAAAATCCCGAACCGTCATTGATATTCAGCACCCGAAACAAACGGGTCTCACGATGCGTTGCATCGAAACCGTGGGGGCGAAACGCAAGTTGATTACTACAAATCCGCATATCAAAGGAATACGATTTTTATGACGAGAATAATATTCTGGCGGTGAACCGGGAAAAATCCGATTGTTCCGACCGGATTTTTGAGTCGCCTTATCGGGAAATTTCTGCAGAAGTGTACGAAACTACCGGATCGATCATTGGTTGAAAACTATCTTCGATAGTTGAGTCTTCCCCTGAGGTGATTGTCTGGGTGTTTGTTTTGATTGATAAAAAAGTAAAATACGGATTCTGTCTAACAGATTCCGTATTTTGTTTTATTACGGTTGCAGTGAAATTTTTTTGAGCGGTTCCCACGCTTTTTTGTTTTTATAATCGTGAATTCCGCAAGCAAAATCAAGTTTTATTTCCGAAAAGTGATTCCGAAACCGGGAAAAGATATATTTTGTAGGTCATAGCGGGATTGCGGAGCGTCGTGCGTGTCGTCGTCCCATAAATTTATCGAACGAATATGGGTTTACTGTGTATTTTCTTGCAGGCCGTTGCAAATCTTCCGGCAGAGCCGGCCGCCGCGGTTCATAGCGAGAGTTATTTCAGCCTGTTGATGAAAGGGGGCTGATTCTGATCCCGATTTTCCTGCTGGCGGGTTTGGCGATTTTCATTATTTCCGATAAATGGTATATGCTACGCAAGCTCGGAAAGCACGACAGCCGGGCGTTCGGCTACCTGCTGAAACTGATCTATGCCGGCGATTCCGATAAAGCCGGCCAATTTGCCGCGAGCCGGACTTTCCCGTCGTTCAAGGTGGTCGCAGCGGGATTGAAAAACGACAACCGGACTTTGCAGGACGTCGAAGAGTCGATGCAGATTCAGGCGCGTTTGCAGATTTCCAAAATGGAAAAAGGGATGAATTACCTCGCCATTACCGCGTCGGTCGCGCCGATGCTGGGTTTTTTGGGAACGATTTTCGGGGTGATCCGGATCTTCTACGACATTTCGAAGTCCGGCGTGCTGGATATTTCCACGATTTCGAACGGTCTGTACGAAAAAATGATCTGCTCCGGTACCGGGCTGCTGGTCGGGATCATTGCCTATTCGGGGTATTCGCTGCTCAATAACCGGATCGACAAGATCGTGTTGCAGATGGACGTTGTCGCCAACGAAGCGCTGAAGGCGATCCGCGCCGACCGGGATCACGCCGTTAAACCGTAACCGATGAAAATCGAACGCAGAAAAACAAGGCTCGCCGAGGTGTGCACGGCATCGTTGAACGACATCATGTTCTTCCTGCTGCTGTTTTTCCTGATTATCTCCACGATGGTCACGCCGGTGGCGCTGAAGGTGATGCTGCCGCATTCGAGCACGGCCGAGAAGGTGATTACCAAAAAGAATATCATGCTGGCGGTCACGGCCGACCGTCAGTATTTCATCGACGACCGGAAAGTGGAGTTCAAGGAGATCGAGCCGGCGCTGGCCTCGATGGTCAAGAACAAGAAAGAGGGGAATGCGGAGATCGAGTATGTCGTCTTGCTGCAGGCCGACATGTCGCTGAACCTACAGCCGGTCGTAGATCTGATCGATATAGCGAACAGGCTTCAGTTGAAAATGTTGCTGTTTGTTGAGAAAAAATAGCCGGATGATCGATGCCGGAATGAAACTCTCCGGGCGTTCTTGCAACGCCCGGAGGGTTTTTGTGTTCAGCGATCCGTCTCTTACGGAACATGCGATGCGGCGGCCGCGGCGATTCTGTGTCGCATAACTGCCGGCGGTCGTGCCGACCCGCCGGTCGTTACCGGCTGAATCCGACGGCCCGGATATTTTTTCGCGAAGCGGTTTCGCTTTCCGTCTCGATGATGCCGGTCAGCACGTCCGGCGCGTCGTCGCGCCGGTTTGCGCGGAACAGCCGCCGGAAGGTGACCAGGTCGCCGTACAGGACGTGCCAGCGGATCTGCCATCCGGCCGGCATCGCAATGCGGTTCAGTACGGCCGGGGCGTTCGACAGGATACGGGCTTCCTTGTTGTGACTCTGGTGAAACCACTCGACCCGTACTTCGCGGCATCGTTTCGCTACTTCGCGGGCGAATCCGCGGCCGCCGTTGTTGCTTTCGATGCGGGCTGCGACGGTGCCGTTGCGTAGCAGCATGTCGGCTACCAGGATCTCCGTCTCCTCCATGCCGAGCGGCGAATAGACCGCGTCGGTAATGTAGACGATACCGTCGCGCCCCACCTCGTAACAGACCGAGCACAGGTAGTCCTCGCCGGTATCGGCCGTGTCGGTGTAGTTGGCCCGGCGGACGGTATCTTCCGGCAGGCGGTCGTAGGTCTTGAAATTGTCGCCGTATAGCAGTCCTTCGCGTACGGCGGGATGTCCCTGGTACATTGTCTCGAACAGCAGCGGGTCGAGTCTGCGTTTTTGTTCCAGTAACCGTATGCCGTGGCGTTCCGGCCACAGCGCTTCGCCGGGCTTTCGCGGGTCGGAAGGGGTGGGGGGACTTTGTTTGACGGCTTCGAAGTTCAGGTGCAGCCATTGTTCCGCCTGCGTTTTTCCGTTATAAGATTCCGAGGAGGCGGTCAGTTCGAGTACCGGTTCGTGGGCGGCGATCCGTCCGATCAGATCGTCTTCGTGCCAGCGCGTGAAGACGATCAGTTCGCGCGAATCGTTGTGCAACCGGGTTTTGACGACCGCATTGTACCATTCCCACGCATGGTCGCGGATCAGCGGCGAATTGGCTTCGGCCGCGTCTTTATATAGGTCGTCGAGGATGAAAACGTCGACCGGGTTGCCGGTCAGCGCTCCTTCGCGCCCGACGCTGAGCAGACCGCCCGGAGCGCCGATCAGTTCGAATTCGTCGCTTGTGCGGATCACGTTCGGTTGTTTTGCGGAGGACGTCTTGAGCCGTGTCGCGGGGAAAACGTCCCGGTAGGCGGGTTCGCTCATCAAACGTTGTACCCGGCGGTTGAAGCGGGACGCGAGCCGCAGGTTGTACGAGGCCAGCGCGATTCGGGTCTGCGGTGCGATTCCCAGCAGGTAAGCCGGCAGCAGCACCGACGACCCGAGCGATTTGCCGTGTTGCGGCGGCACCGAAACGATCAGCCGGCGGATTTGTCCGTGCGCGAAGCGGTCGAGCGTATTGTAGTAAGTGCGATGGAACGGGGTCAGGCGGATCGCCGGCTGGCAGACCCGCGCGAAATCGCATAGCGAGCGGCGGGCGAGTTCCGCCGCTGCCTGTCGTTTTGAAAGCAGCATAGATCGGTATGGTTAAGACGAAAAGTTACGGGGGCGGTTTCCATTTTACCGGAGTCGGATTCGGTCGTACTCCGGAGTAAATTTCGGACGGGTACGACCGGTTCGTCAGAGTTCCGACAATCCCGAAATTTCACGGAGCGCCTGTTCGGACAGTCCCGACAGGTCGGGACGGTCGTCGTCCGCAGTGTCGTTGTCCGGAGGACTGCCCGTGTCGGCAGCGGATTTTGCGCGCCATCGTTGCGGATCGAGGTTCGACAGCGCGAATGTGATCGCCGCCAGGTCGGGGGCGACCTGCTTGCGGGTGATCGTTTCGTTTTTGATTCGTTTGTTGCCGTCTCCGTCGTATTCGTAGGTCGTCTTGACCTCTTTCAGCAGGTAGCCCCGGATTCGTTTTTCGAGGCTTTTCAGGGCTTTGGGGTATAACGTGGAGGATGCCTTCTCCTGCCGGGCCGGGGCGGGAGCCCCTGCGGAAACGGACGAAACGGAAGCTCTTTTTCGGAATCGGTCATGGTTTTTCGGTTTGTGCCGGGAAGCGCGTCGGGCGCCGATGCGCTTCCCGTACTTGTTTCCGGGTCGGAGCGCCGGGGCGGTCGCGCGACCGGGATGCGTTTCCCGCCGACCTGTACGCCGGACCTGTCATGTTCATAAGGCAGGATCTCCGATGTTTAGAACCGGCTTTCGAGGAATCGGTTCAGGGTGTTCCAACTGAAATCGCTTTGCTGCTCCCCATCGATCAGGGCGATGTCGTAGTTCCACCACACCGGGAGTACCGAGAGGATGATTCCGGTTTCCGGGGCGCGGCAAATGATCAGCGTACAGGTCAGCGAGGAATAGAATTCGTCGGTGTCGTATTCGACGGTGCCGTTAAAAAAATCTTTTTCCCGAATTTTTTCCAATAGAAGTTCCGCAATTTCTTCGTAAATTTGTTTGGTGATCGTGATCATAATTCTTGCAGTTTTGAATACAAAGATTAAATAAGAACGGTTCGAAATGGATTATACAATTTTTGAATCTAAGATTTGAATTTGGAAAGCTTGTAATAGTCTTTATATCAATTTCTATTTGAATTTTGTGTAAAACTGTTTAACTTTGCAGTACAAATATAAGTTCAATATTTTAATAAAGCACATTTTTGCCTGAAAAAATGCAAAAAAATAACGATATCCGTATTTTGTGCGACCGGCTGCGTATGATTCGCTCTGAATTGTCGATGACTCAAGAAGATATGGCCCGTATCATAGGGATCGGTAAAAGCGCGTTGTCGATGATCGAAACCGGAAGGGCGTCGTTGTCGGAACGAAACCGCAATATTTTGATTCAAACATTGAATGTCAATCCGGAATGGCTTGAATCCGGAACGGGAGCCATGTTCAACGAGCAGTTCCCCGAGCGGACTTTCCTGAAGGGGAGCGACCGCCCGGTCGGATCGCAGAGCGTGCCGCTGTACAACGTGGAGGGGACGGCGGGCCTCGTTCCGCTATTTCTGGACAAGGCGTCCCGGCAGCCGGTGGATTACATCCACATTCCGAATCTGCCGAAGTGCGACGGGGCGATTTATGTCGTAGGCGACAGCATGTATCCGTTGCTCAAAAGCGGCGATATCGTGCTGTACAAGCAGTTGAACGACATCAACGACATTTTCTGGGGCGATATGTACCTGCTTTCGATCGACATCGACGGCGAGGAGTACATTACGGTCAAATATATCCAGAAGTCCGACAAGGAGGGGTGCGTCAGACTGGTGAGCCAGAATGTCCATCATGCCGACAAGGACGTCGAAATATCCAGAATCCGTGCGCTGGCTTTCGTGAAAGCCAGCATACGGATGAACTCGATCCGGTAACTAACCTAAATTTATAGCGATATGAACGTAAAGATAGCTCCGCGGTGGAAAGATCTGATCGGAGCGGAGTTTGAGAAACCCTATTTCGAGCAGCTTGCCGCGTTCGTCAAACAGGAATATGCCACGAGGCAGGTTTTTCCCGCCGGGAAAAATATTTTCCGGGCGTTCGATAAGTGCGATCCGGACGATCTGAAGGTCGTGATTATCGGGCAGGACCCTTATCACGGCGTCGGGCAGGCCAACGGCCTGTGTTTCTCTGTAAACGACGGGGTGCAGTTTCCGCCGTCGCTGGTCAATATTTTCCAGGAGGTGAACGCCGATACGGGGACGCCGGTTCCGCAGAGCGGCAACCTCGACCGTTGGGCCGAACAGGGTGTGTTGCTGTTGAACGCCGTGTTGACGGTGCGCGCCCACGAGGCGACTTCGCATGCCGGAAAAGGGTGGGAGAGTTTACCGATGCCGTCGTACAGGCTATCGCGCGGCAAAAACAGGGGATTGTCTACATGCTGTGGGGGTCTTACGCCCAGCGTAAGGCGTCGATGGTCGATCCGCAGCGGAATTGTATCCTGAAGACCGTGCATCCGTCCCCGTTGTCGGCTTACCGGGGCTTTTTCGGGTGCCGTCATTTCAGTCAGGCGAATCAATACCTGCAAAGTATCGGAAGGACACCGATCCGCTGGTAGCGGGTACGAACGAATTAATTCATAAAGCGGCTTACGGGACCGGAGGCTCCTGCATGGTCGTTAAGGACGGACCGATTTATCTGTACTACACTTATTGCGGCGACGGCATCGTTTACGACATTCGTTTGGCTACGGCCGATGCGAACGATCCGAATTGGCCTGCCGCGCTGACCGAATGAAAAGCGCCCGGATCGTTCCTGTATGAACGTCCGGGCGTTTGATTCGGTGAATCGTCCTATTCCCACTCGATCGTTGCGGGCGGTTTCGAACTGATGTCGTAAACGACGCGATTGATCCCTTTTACGCGGTTGATGATGTCGTTCGAGACTTTAGCGAGGAAATCGTAGGGCAGGTGTACCCAGTCGGCGGTCATGCCGTCCGTCGAGGTGACCGCGCGCAGCGCTACGCAGTTTTCATAAGTGCGTTCGTCGCCCATCACGCCGACCGACTGAACCGGCAGCAGCATCACGCCCGCCTGCCAGACCTGATCGTACAGTCCCGACTCTTTCAGTCCGTCGATAAAGATTTTATCGGCTTCTTGCAGGATACGGACTTTCTCGGCCGTCACTTCGCCGAGGATACGGATGCCGAGTCCCGGCCCCGGGAACGGATGGCGCCCGAGGATATCCGCCGGAACGTTCAACTGGCGTCCCACGCGGCGTACTTCGTCCTTGAACAGTAGTCGCAGCGGTTCGACGATTTTGAGGTTCATCTTTTCGGGCAGCCCCCCTACGTTGTGGTGCGATTTGATCGTCGCCGACGGGCCGTTGACCGAGATCGATTCGATCACGTCGGGATAGATCGTTCCCGGGCGAGCCACTTCCACGTCGGTCAGTTTCTGCGCCTCGGCATCGAATACTTCGATGAAATCGCGGCCGATAATTTTCCGTTTCTTTTCCGGGTCGGTCACGCCGGCCAGGTCGGCGAGGAATTTATCGCCGGCCCGTACGCCGATTACGTTCAGTCCCATCGACTCGTAGGATTTCAGCACCGATTCGAATTCGTCTTTGCGAAGCAGGCCCATATCGACGAAGATGCAGACCAACTGATCGCCTACCGCTTTGTGCAGCAGTTCGGCCGCCACCGACGAATCGACGCCGCCGGAGAGTCCCAGCAATACCTTTGTCGCCTTTGATCTTGTCGCGCAGTTCGCGGACGGTCGATTCGATGAACGAGTCGGGCGTCCACTGTTGGCGGCAGCCGCAGATACCCGCGACGAAATGTTCAGCAGTTGTTTGCCTTCGGTCGAATGGCACTTCCGGGTGAAACTGGATGCCCCCAGGTCTGTTCGCCTTCAGATCTGGAAGGCGGCGACCG
>VOFH01002733.1_pt1 | contig 19713 bp, 31 predicted proteins | sample 5384091 | NCBI WGS metagenome assembly VOFH01 (sample SAMN12384727, study PRJNA508395) | human gut metagenome | isolation source: healthy gut G | host: Homo sapiens
ACGTATTGCTGGTTTGATCAGATTTTTAATCTCTATAACCCTCTGGTTTTATGAAACAGGAGATATCATTGACACATATGTTTACCGGATTGGTCTGATCGATATGCAGTACAGCCTTGCCACCGCGGTAGGACTGATTAAGTCCGTGATTGGATTTGTTCTGATTATGTCTTCCAACTTGGTATCACGCAAGCTGGTCAGCCGTTCCATTTTCTAACAAGGAAAAGTGGGGGAAAAATGATGCAGATAGAATTTTTAAAAAATAAGCTTATGGACACGGTGGTATGGTTGATCGTCATTTTGATGACACTCTGCTGCTTGCTCCGCTGCTGAATACGCTGGCGATCTCGTTCAGCAACAACTCTGCGGTCAACGCCAACCAGGTGGGGATTCTTCCTGTGGGATTCACGCTGAGTTCGTACAAGAAGCTGCTTGAGGACAACCAGTTTTGGCGCTCTGCCTGGATTTCCGTTCTGCGCGTAGTGCTGGGTGCAGGACTGAACATGCTGATGATGATTTTACTGGCGTATCCCCTGTCGAAAAGCAAAAACCGTTTTGCAAGCCGCGATATTTACATGAAACTTGTCATTTTTGCCATGTTGTTTAATGGTGGTCTCATTCCTGGATACATCATTGTATCCAAGCTGCCTGCCCTGCTCAATACCATCTGGGCATTGGTTCTACCGGGAGCAGTCCCGTATTTAACGTCATCCTGCTCATGAATTTCATGAAGGGGCTTCCGGAGGCTCTGGAGGAAGCGGCCGTGATCGACGGCGCATCTGAGTGGACCATTCTGACACGAGTGGTTCTTCCGATTTCAAAGCCGGGTCTTGCCACGGTGGCTCTGTTTTGCATTGTAAATCATTGGAACGATTATTTCCAAGGCCTGATCTATATGCGTACACCGAGCAAATACCCGCTTCAAACCTACATTCAGCAGTTGACCATAGACGTCTCGCAAATCACCGATCCTCAACAGCTGATTTATTTCATGACCATCTCCACCCGCACGCTGAATGCGGCTAAAATTGTGGTGGCCACTGTCCGCTTCTGGTGATCTATCCGTTCCTGCAAAGATATTTTGTGACAGGCATTGTCATCGGCGCGGTAAAAGAATGATGCAGAAAGGAAAGGTGTTTCACCGTGATCAATTCGAAGTATATTCTGTCCATGGAATGTCGTTTTCCAATCAACCAAGGAGGATCTGGCGCTTTCCGGATATACCACCAGAGTGCGGCTGCCCGGGGCCGTGTACTATCGGACGGAAGCGTGGAATTCACTCTGCACCGGAGGCAGAACACGTCGAAGTATCCGGGTATGCCCGGCAGCAGCATGGGAGAGGAAAAATACCGCTGAAAAAAATGGAGATGGCTATTGGACCGCTGTGGTAAAGGGACTGCCAAGAAACGGTTTCATTATGTTACCTTCTGGGAGTAATGGAAATGAAATCCTCAACAGCAGAATGAATCTTGGAGTCGGTTATGGACGAGTCGTCAATTATATTGATATCCAGGATCCGAAAAGAAATTTGTAGAAATTCAGGATGTCCCCTCATGGAACCATTCGGTGTGAATTTTAGGAATCCCAGGTACTGAAAAAACGTGCGGTGTATGATTTATACCCCTCCCGATATGACACTTCAGAGGAATCCTACCCTGTGTTGTATTTGCAGCACGGAGGGGGGAGAAAACGAAAACCGCGTGGTTCTGGCACGGCCATTTGAACTGGATCCTGGATAATCTGATCGCACAAAACTGGTTTCCCCGATGCTGGTGGTTTGCAGTACAGGCTATGCCATCGACGGAAACGGACAAAACGGTTCCGCCGTCAACCAGGCTTTCCGCCTCCTGTTTTTCTCCTTTGACTGGATGAGGAGGGAAAAAGGCGGAGTGGCAAAAGACGCAGGAACGAATGGAACGCTGCGGTGTTCGAGTTCTGAAGCATTCCTGTTATCCTGGAAAACATGAATGGAGCGTGTGGGAGAAACAGCATTTTTGAGTTTTTGCAGCAATGCTTTTTGTGAAGAAGGGAATCGAGAGAACGATATCTTGACAGAAAAGAACTGCAACCAGGTCTATACCTCTCAGGCGCTTTCTTTTTGATCCGATCCCGTTTGGGAATCGATACGGGCAGAACGGCGTCACCTATCTGGAAAACGGCGATGTCCTGCTTCGTTTTTTTGCCCCAAACGCTTCTAAAGTGGAATTTTCAGGAATGCCGGGCAGCCTTGCAGGAGAAGAAAAGCGTCGCTCAACCGCTGCAAAAGGGTGGATATTGGGAACTGACGCTGTCTGGCCTGCCCACAAAATATCTTGCCATATTATTTTCTATGTGGACGGATTGAAGCCATGAACCCCTGTGTCAACATCGGCGCAGGATACGATAGAATGATAAACTATGTGGATCTTCCATGCAGAAGGTAAATTTTACGAGGTAAACCGTGTTCCACATGGCAGCATTCATATAATTTTATCATTCTTCTCTAACAGGAAGTGGTAGAATGAAGTTGCGACACACCATTCTGAAAGGAGTCTGTAAACCATGTCCGAGAAAATTGTACAACTGAACGAGGAAGTAATCAAGGGTCAGATCAAGGAATTAGTGCGCGGTAGCGTAGAAGAGACCCTGAACGAGCTGCTGGAGGCGGAGGCGGAGAAGCTGACCCAGGCGGCCCGGTACGAGCGCAATGAGGCCTGCCAGGGCTACCGCAGCGGCCACTATGACCGGAATCTTACCACCACCTCCGGAGATGTCACGCTCAAGGTGCCCAAGCTCAAAGGGTATCTCTTTCGAAACAGCGATCATCGAGCGGTATCGCCGGCGAGCGAGCAGCGTGGAGGAAGCGCTCATCGAGATGTACCTGGCGGGCGTCTCTGTGCGCCGCGTGGAGGATATTACCGAGGCCCTTTGGGGCAGCAAGGTATCTCCCTCCACCATCAGCGAACTGAACAAGAAAGCGTATGTCCCTATTGAGGATTGGCGCAACCGGCCTCTGCAAGGTGGGCGCTATCCGTACGTCTATGTGGACGGATCTATCTGCGCCGAAACTGGGGCGGAGAGTTTGAAAATGTGGCCATTCTGGTGGCGATTGCAGTAAACGAGGACGGATAGCAGGAAGGCCATACGATCTATGAGGTCGAAAAGCATTTAAAGAACACAAAATTCCGTATGATGACGGCCTGCATATTGTATATGTGAATGCAGCCATAGACGACGGTTCGAAAATAGCAGCGATGATGCAGTATTTAAGGCATCCGATCCGGAGGATCAGACGCAGGAGAACTCTCCAAACGGTACGCTATCTCAAGAGCAGAAGAAGGAGGTCGAAGCGAAATGTGTGAAGTCTCTGGAAGAAATCTTCAGGAAAGGGAAAGAAGAAGGCCGCGAGGAAGAAAAAGAGCGACCGCCATCAGCCTTTTCAAATGGGAATGTCTGTGGAAAGATCGCGGAGGCAGTCGAGCCAGCGTAAAGCTGGTGCAGGAATGGGTTTCCGGTAATGGAATGGTAAGCCCAGCGAAATAATTTTCCTTAGATTAGAGAAAGCGGGTTCAGGATGTATGCCGGTTTTACACCGGCTGTCCCTGTGCCTATCTTTTTATTCCAACGGGAACGGACGAAACAAATCTCACGGAGAGCAGATACTATTCTGTTAGGGAACAAAAATCTTTCTGTTTTCCCGGTATCTATTCCGTCGCCGCCATTCAAAATAACAGGACGACCCTAAAGGGGGTCTACTAAGGGGATTTTATTCCTTGGAAAATATCGGCATAGTTTGGAGAAATCCGGCTATGCCGATTTTTTCTGTTCCTGGGGCAGTTGACTGCTCCAATGAAGTTCAATGAATGAGAATGGTCTGCTTTTTTCGTTCTGGTACCCGGCACCTTCTCCGGCTTGAACACATCGATGCGCTCCACCAATGCTCGGATGATCTCGGCATCCAGTTCCTTAACCTCGGTGTACTTCTTGACCCTGTGCGGGGAAGGAATCGATGTTGAGCCCTGTGCCTTGGCTTTTTGAGAGGGTCTCCGCAGGACGATCACCCGTGCTTGGAGGTCTTTTCTGCTCCTGTTCGTAGGTGGCGGTCATCTTGGCAAACGCTCATCGGATATCTTTCCATCGAGGTTATCCTCATAGAGCCTTTGGATGATGCCATCCAGTTTGGTGATGCGCCAGTGGCCTGTTCCAATTCACGGCTGTACTCACGGAACTGGCGATTGAGGTCGCGCTCGTTTTTTCTTGGTAAGCAGTTCCACAAATTCGCCCTCGCGGTCACGCAAAGGCGAGCATCCGGTTGATCTCCGTCAGCAGAATCTGCTCCCCAACATTTGTGGATCTGGTGGGATGTACATTTTCCTTTCTGCTTGCGGTATGTGGCGCAGACGAAATGCTCCTGCTCATGCGTCCACCCTCTGGCTCGGACTTGGTACAGTTTCGCACCGCAGTCTGCACAGAACAGCATCCCAGACAAGACCGGCATTTCACCCATCGGCGTGAGCCTGCGTCTGCCGTTGCGGATATTCTGGACAATTTCAAATGTCTCTTGGTCAATAATGGCTTCGTGGGTGTTTTCAAAGATTACCCATTGGGACGGGTCAGTGTTGACCTTTTTCTTTGATTTGTAGGATTTCTTCTGGGTCTTGAAATTGACTGTGTGACCCAAGTATTCCATTTTCACCAGAATATCTGCTACGGTGCGCTGTTGCCAAGCGTAAATGTCCTCCGGCTCTCTGGCAGGGGTATTGATGCCCATGCGGTGGAGATGGACTGTGGGAACGAGTATTTGACTCTGTGAAAGCGCCTTGGCTATCTGCAAGGCCCCTTTCCGGCTACGCACATTTTGAAGATGTCTCTGACCACATCGGCTGCGACCTCATCCACGATCCAGTGATGTTTATCGTCAGGGTCTTTGAGATAGCCATACGGAGGATTGGTACACAGCGGCTTGCCGGATTCACCCTTCGCCTTGAACACCGCTCGGATTTTCTTACTGGTGTCCTTGGCATACCATTCGTTGATGATGTTGAGAAACGGAGTAAAATCGCTGTCCTGCTGATTGGCGCTGTCTACGCCGTTGTTGATGGCAATGAACCGGACATCGGCACCGGGCAGCACCACCTCGGTGTAGTAGCCTACCTTGAGGTAGTCTCTTCCCAGTCTGCTCATGTCCTTGACAATGACCGTGCCGACCTTGCCCTCGTCCACCAGTGCCACAAGGCGCTGCCAATCCGGTCTTTCGAAGTTCGTCCCACTGAATCCATCGTCAACGAAAAACGAGGTGTTCCAAAGCCATTGTCATCAGCGAATTTCTGGAGAATAGCCTTTTGATTCAGAATGGAATTGCTATCGCCTTGAAGTTCATCGTCACGGGACAAACGGCAGTACAAAGCCGTGATCTTATCCGTCAATAATTGGAGGACTGTCTATTTAATTGTTTCATGATATGCTCCTTTCCGACAGTCCTCAAGCGGGTACGCTCTATATTCCCGTACTATTGCGGATAAGTCAAGGTTATTTGCAGTCTTTAGTGTGAATTTTATGATAACGGCATGGCCTGCCGCACAGGCACTTATGCAGCCGTAGCCGTGGGTAACGTCTCCGTATTTTCATTGTTCAGTATCATCCTTTTTACCTTATCATAAAGGTGTTCTCTGGCTCGATCACTTTCAACGGAACTACGGTGAAAATGGTATCCACCGATAGCATTTCTGTGACCCGGCTCGGTTTCTTTTCAGTAATGGTGTTCATCCATAACAGTCTCCTTTCCGACCCGGTAGGGGGGTCTAATCTCTGTGCCTATATAGGCGGACAACGGGCATGGGGTCGCGTGTGCAAATTCGCATAAGTTTTAGGGGAATAGCCCCTGCAGGACGCTGCCCACAGGGAGCCTCCCGGAAATTATGCAGTCATCTGCATGACCTTGATGGCTTCGGGACGGACGAGTTTCCCGTCCAGAAACTCGTATGCCAGATATCCCACGCAATCCACCATCGCAAACTGCTCGGTGAGAGTACGGACACTGACCGGGCGGCGGGACACGATCAGTAGTAGCTGAAGTCACCGAATGCGATAGGCTTGCTGCCGGATTCGGCAATGGGCATGAACTCGAGATGCACACCTTGTGACCCAGGATGGTATCGTTGGACTGATTCCAGATGGAGGCTGTCCGGCGTTATCTTTGAGGGTACGCAGAGCCAGCGCGATCTCATCGTTCATGATCCAGATGCCCGTTCTTGCGATACTCAGGCTTCACAGAAAAGAACAGCTTGACCACATCATCGTAGGTCAGCGCAGAAGTGGTCACACCGACCTCTGCACCGCCGATCTCTGCCAGAATGCCGGTGGGCATATTCTCGCCAGTGCCATTGATGAAACCGTTATCCTCGGCTCTGCCGAAGTTCTTGGCCAGACGCTTGACCAGATAGTTCTCTACCTTGAAGTAAGGGTCACGGATGAGGGCATCCTCCAACTTGAGGAACACAGCCAGTTTTATTTGCCAGAGCAATATCGCTGAAATCAGCCATACCGTCCGTATTGATGGGGGATCGTGCCGCCCTCCGGTACCCAAGACTGCTACATCATCACCCTCTACGGTCTTGATGTTGTAGACATGGTCATAAACCTGGATATCGGTGGCAAGGCTGCGGTTAACAGACCTTCCTGTGATGGCGGCCATGTACTTCTCCTGTCCCTTGGTGGTGAGTGAATGCGCCGGTAGCGGTATACGCCTTTCACAAAGATGCTCTTTGTGACCCTGCTTGCCACGGATGGCATTCAAGTGGGTCTCATAATCGTTGCCCTCGATATGGGGCAGCATTTCGGTATAAGTTTTCATTGCGTTTTCCTCCTTAATGGTTATTAGGCTTGATGGACAGACCGGCCAGAATTGCAGTAGTCGGCAAGAATCGGCACAGTCCATGTCGAACTCAAGACGCGCACCGTCACGGCGGATTGCAGGGTGCCTTTGCTGATGGTCAGCGGGATATTGTCCTGTGCATAGACGGTGACCTTGTCATGCTTCTTGAGCTGCTTCTCGAAATAGTCCTTAGTGATGTTCATAGAAATAACCTCCATAATGTTTTAATTGGGTATATTACCCCTTTGAATACGCGATTTTGTGCAGTGAGACTCCACGCCCGTTGTCCAGGGGAAAAGCCACAGAGATGTTGGCCTCCCTCCGGGCATGAGGTACGTACGGGGCATCAGCCAATGGCGATGACAGGCTTCAAGCAGAGATGGTGCTTCTTGTAGAAATCCATCAGTTCATCGTAAAGTCCCTAAACATAAAGCTGTGATGACCGCCGTTCACGATCAGATTGTGGTGCTTGACAAGGTGACGGGGTGCCATCTGGCTTGTAGGCGTGGAATCGTGCTTGCGGAAGTGTTCCTGCAGGAACTGCTTGGTGATCTTGTTGGACATAGAATTTTCCTCCTTATTTCTTGGCGCAGGCACTACGCACATACAGGCCGCGCTTGGTTTCGTTGATGCTCCCGCTGATACGCTTCAGTGCCGAGCCGCATCGAGGGCAGCGGATATAGAGGTGTCAGCGGAACAGCTGCTTTTGGTGTAGAGCCGGAAGTAGTGAGGTATCATCTCTTCGATCCACATTCCGCTCTGCGCCTTGGCTGTGCTGCCGTTGGTTGCGGGGATCATTGCCACTTTCTCCGTACCCTCAGTGTCGCAGTCGATGAGTGGGTAATACTTGATGTCTGTCATGGCTTACCACCGCCTGTCCGTCTGCATCGAGGAACCGACCTTTGCAGTAGGCCAGTGCTTCTGCCTTTGTTCCGAAAGAACACGGTGGAGAAACCATTCTGCACCTTCCAATATCAGGCTCTTGTGACGGGCCACCACTGCAGGTGCGCCACGCTTGGTCTGGAAGAGCAAGCTGCACTCATAGTCCCTTCTGGGAGAAGTCCTTGGTGCTGATTGTTGATGCCCTGCTTCAAGCCGTAAAAGAATCTGTGTTTCATAGCGTTTTGCTCCTTTCGTTGATTTTGGGTGTATGGGTCACAGGATGCTACGCAATCATAGGGGCACGGGGCAATGTGGCAAGTAATTATGGTTGTTTTCAAGATTTGTTTTCTATAGAAAAAACCTATAATCATCTGCCACATTGCCCCATGTCTTTCGATTATGTCAGCGGCGGGCATCGAACTCGGAAATGAGCCGATAGCCGATGAGCATCGTGGTTTTTCGCCGCCGTGCTTGGGACGCTTGCGGACTACCTGAGGCAAAGCCTGCAGTCCCTGCTTGAAGTTCTTCATGCTCTCCGGGTAGCATCCGTTCTCCTGGCACCATCCCTTATACCGGGCATAGACCGTGGAGGTCAGTTCCTCTGCCGTTTCATCTGCTACCAGGTTGTCCTCAAAGAACAGTGCCATCTTGTCACTGTCATGCTGATAGCGGTCGGTGGCATCTTTTACGGACTTAGGGAGAAATACTCCCTCGCTCTGGAGCAAGCGGTATCCCTCCAACAGCCAGTTGAGGATGGCACTTTGGACACCTTCCTCTGCAAAGCGGCGTTTCAGTGTGGTATCACGGGACTGCTCATCAAAATGCCGGTCAAACGGGATAATGATGATGCGGTCACTGGAGAACAAGGTCATATCGTTGATGACTGGCAGGAAGTTGGTGTTCACATAGATCTTGAACTGCGGTTGGAAGTCAAAGCTGTTCTCGTGAAGGAAACGGGCATTGAGGTATCGTTGCCGGTCATTTAACCTTGGCGGCATCAGCACCATTCCTTTTCCTGGCTCCGGGATATTTACGAAGCGAACACCGGCAAGCCGAGCCACATCCTCGCTGGGCTGTGAGCCATTGGTCCCAGCTTTTCATGGCGATAGTCTCGGGCGGAGGCACAGCCATAGTCACCAAGCACCTTCAGTACGCTTTCACAGAGGGTACCTTTGCCGTTGCGTGTGGTCACGCCGTAGAGGATGGTCATGCATTCGTGCCGAGTGTCTCCAGTAAGACCATAGCCGAGGATCTTCTGCAGGAACTTGGCTCTGTCGGTATCACCGCTCATGATTTCATCAATGTAGGTGCCCGAAACGCTCCGAGTAGGCTGTTGGGTCATACACCACAGGACTGATCTTGGTGAGAAGGTCGGTGCTGCGGTGTTCGGTGAACTCCCGGTGTCGATATGCAGAGTGCCGTTTTTGCAGTTGAAGATGTAGATGTCCCGCATCAAGCTGCCGTATGGAATAGGATGATATTGAGCATCCTTGAGAATATTGACCCGGTTGGAGTGGCTCTGCCATCGGCTGGCGTATTTCATATGGGATTTACGCTTATCCTCGTCCCTTATCTCAAGGGCGAAGGTGTACATGAGGTCAGCCAGTTCCATGCAGTAGAGCATCGCACGGAGATTGCCGGTATCCGGCTGCCATACACCATTTTCATAGTGAAACCATCTTCCGCTCCGGCACATAGCGCAGTCTGTCTTGATAGAAGTCAGCGAAGATGTGACCAGCGCCAATGTCGTTCCACGGGTATTTGGAGGAATCCATAGGATCAAGTTCCTTCAGCCGTTCCACTCCGAAATCCTCGGCGGCAGAGCGTGGGATGATAGGCTTGTAGTAGTCGGTCATTCGAGCGACTGCCTTTTCGATGGAGATGTTGCCGTAGGTGCCAGCACCACGGAGGGAATCCACTTTTCACGCATCAAGCCGGACTGTCGAAAAGCCTGTCCATCTGTGCTTTATCACCGCTGCACCAGAATGCCAAGATGGAAACCAATGCAGCATCCGCTTCGCTTTGGCTCTTGTACCCGGTGATGTCACCGTTCCCAGAGCCGCTTGAACTTTTCACCGTTCTGGGCAGCGGATGCTTTAGCAATCAGCAGCATCATCACTGAGGTAGCTTTCGTTGGGAATGGCAATGGCGGCAGTCGAAAGGTGTGGGGCGGCGCATATAGGTGTCGAGCAGCCAAACGAGAGATTCTCCCGTTTCCGTCACATCTGCGCCGTTGATGGTGTTCCCGGTCACTGTGAGGAATCTGTTGGTGTGACCAGGAATGTAGACCTCGATGTTGCCCTTTTTGATGTAATAGGTCTGGGTATCGTATTCAAAGCCGCTCGGCAGCAGACAGAAAATGCGGATGCCCTCGCCGGAGGACTGATTTCGATGTAGGTCGCACCGAAGCGGTCTACGATGGCCTGCGCCCACGGGGCAACTTGCCATCCTCGATACAGTGGTCAGGTCGATACCCACGATCCGGCCGCAGACACGGATGCCGATGCCGTCATAGCCTGTTGCGGATACCGCAGTCTCAAAGGCTGTGAATGTGGTCGGAGTCCATCATTGGCTGCGTCTTGTGCCGGACATATACGGCACCTTGGTCTGATTGCCGTCCCGCAGTTCATATCTCAGTTGCAGAACTGGCCGTTGTCCTTTAAATACTGCGGTATTTTTTTCTAATTGAACTTGCACTGTGTGTGCCTCCTTTCGATTTTGTGTATTGCCCCTTACAGTTAGCACTTGGTCAGCAAGGGAGCCGTTTTGACGATGGTTGAGGAAAAATCCCTTTCCACTAACCACTGGAGGTCAGATCTCGGTTTGGCCGAAAAACTTTGGAAATTTTCTTCCCTCTATTCCTCTTTGGAGATGGGAGAAGCGTTTTGACGAAGAAAATCATATTTTTATATGAATTTTCTGCCGCCTTCGCTTACATGGGAAAAATGTCAACCCCACTACCCACTGGAGGTGAGATTGCGGTTTGAACAGAGAACTTAGAAATTTTCTCTCTTCGCTCACCACCGGACATGAGAACGCCGCTTTTTCAACGAAAATCAAAAATGTTTCTTTTCCTCTGCCTATAAGCGAAAAATTCGTCCGAATCGAACCCCCGTTGGAGAGAGTATTTTTCTCACTACTTAGTCACGGCGGCGGGGATTTTTGCCAGGTAAAACAAAAATCCCCATGTCATTTCTGACACAGGGACAAATAGCATATGAAATCTGTTTGGAAATCGCATATATTTGCGATTGCATCTTGAAAAATTCACATTTTTGTCGCTATAATATTGATATACGACTTTTACAGGAGGCATAGTATGTCTGTTTCATATAATCGTTTATGGAAACTTCTGATTGATAAAAAAATGAGTCAGTCAATTGCGGAAAGAAGCTGGAATTGCCCCTAATACTATGACCAAAATGCGCCGGGATGAAGCGGTCAACTTAGCTATCCTTGGTAGAATATGTGATGTCCTTGACTGTGACTTTGGGGATATTATGGAACACAAATGCATGAACGATGACAAGGGGAGGTGTAACGCATTGTTAAAGGATAAGACCATGACATACATTTCCCTGTTCAGTTCGGCGGTGTTGGTTGCTATGGATTCCACATGGAAGGATTTGAATGTGTTGCAACCAATGAACTTTTATCGAGACGCATGGATGTGCAACGTGTAAATAAAAAATGCAAACTGAACTCCGGCTACATTCCTGGCGATATTACGCAGTCAGCAATTAAGCAGAAGATATGATGAAATCGACAAGTGGGAAAAGATGGGCAATGATGGCATTGATGTGGTTATTGCAACCCCTCCGTGCCAGGGCATTAGTGTCATCAATCATAAAAAGAATGATCGGGAGATCAACAGAAATAGCTTGGTAGTTGAATCTGTAGAGATTATTAACCGGATTAAACCCCGTTTCTTTGTTTTTTGAAAATGTAATGGCATTCCAAAAACATTGTGCATCACCCAGATGAGCGAGGTCATGCCTATTGGTGAGTACATCAGAAGTGCATTGGGTGCCGAATATATCATTTCGGAAGAATTCTTAACTTTATGAATTATGGTTCTAATTCTTCCAGAACGAGAACTCTGATGATTGGTGTCAGTAAAAATATAGAAACAATATCACACCGTTTGATTTATATCCCAGCTTTAGGCCTGAAAAACATTGAGAGAGGTTATTTTTTGATTACCCCCGACTGGAGTGGGGCGAAATTAGCCAAAGTGACTTTTATCATGCGTTCAGAACATACGATCCTGCTATGCGCCCCTGGATTCATGATTTGAAGAGAGTGAATCTGCGTTTGATAATGCCGATCCTGCAAAACGGCCACATCGTATAGTTGATGGTAAGCGGGTCGAAAACGCTCGCAAAAATAGAGACAAGTACACGCGGCAACCTTGGGACAGATTCGTTCAATGTGTTCATACTCGTAACGATCAGCTTGCAGCACAGAATACCGTCCACCCAGAGCAGGATCGTGTGTTCAGCATCAGGGAACTTATGGATATGATGACCATACCGCATTCTTTTAGGTGGGTCGACTATTCAATTGATGAACTCAATGCAATGAGTGATGTTGAGAAACGGAAAGTATATAAAGAGCATGAAGTAAATATCCGTCAATGCCTCGGTGAGGCTGTTCCTACAGAGATTATGCGCCAAATTGCTGGCCGTATTAAAGCGGCAATGCAAACGAAACGGAGCGATGCAGCCGAGATTAACCGCATCATTGCAGACAACAACCTTGCAGAAAAGAGACAATCTGATTGTATTTTTGAGGGACAATCCGCTCAATTTGGACATTGCTTCTCTGATGAGGATCACAGAACTCTGCAATGCACACAGGGGAAAAGAATGCGGCATTTTATACGAATAAGTTTATCGTAAATGAAATTATGGGACGACTTCCTGTGTTCAATAAGGAAGAAATTCGTATCCTGGAGCTTCTGTTGGAGCAGGAAGTTTTATTCCATTTCTGTTCAAGCAGTATGAAAATGTTCCCCATGTAATCCTTGATGTGGTCGATATTGACCCAGCAAGCCTGGAAGCATTTTCTCTCCTGCTGAACCGAATCGGCGTACCTGCCAATTTCACTATCAATCAAATCTGTCATGACTTTATCACCTGGCAAGCAGAGCATAGATATGACCTGGCTGTTGGAAACCCGCCTTTCTCCAAGCTGAAGAAGAAAACTCCTGCTATTGCAGAGGCATTGAAAGCAAATGTCAATCAGAAAACGAACAACTTAGCAGCAATGTTCTTGGAAAAGTGTATTCGTTGTAGCGACTGTGTTTCTTTGGTCTTGAACAAGAATATCCTTGCATCCGAAGAATACACCCAAACAAGAGATTATTTGCGGACAGTAAAGATTGATAGCATTATTGATTTTGGGCGGTATGGCTTTACCGGGGTTTCTATTGAAACCATGTGTATGATTATCTATCCTCGGCAAAGCCAAGGACACGACTGTTTATAGTATGAAGTACAATATGCAGCATACCCGTAGTCAGGAGTATCTTACCGATCCGGCGTACCCCTCCTTCGTGATTTATCGCGATGAACAATTTGATGAGGTCGCAAAAAAACCCGATTTGATGTATTTACTGTATTCCGAGATAGGCAGATCACCAAAGCAAATACCGTTGCAAAATCGAATGGCAATTGCCTGTGGGTCATTAAAGCCAGAAATATTGATGACGATGGATTGGGCATAACACATATACCGGATTACGATGTATATCTTCCGATGCAGATTGCTGAAACTGTGTCGGCATCTCAGTTTGTAAACAATGAACGGGTGTACCTAACTCCGAACATGACCTATAATCCGCGGGTCATTGACAATTTGCCAAATACGATTCCTGATGGCTCTGTAGCTGTACTCATTCCAAAGGAAGATCTCCGATTAACAGCGAAGCAAAAGGCGTTCTTTTCGTCCGAGGAGTACAGACGGTTTTATGGGATTGCGCGGAATCTGTCTACTCAGTCAATTAATGTCGACAATAATAGCGTGTATTATTACGGGGTGCTAAGAGATGAATAATAATCTTGTATCGAGGTTTTTAGAAGAACGAAATTATGATGTCCGTATTTCAGGCAATGGCCGTTGGATTGACCAGAAATGTGCTTTTGATGCCGTATGCTTCGTTGCTGACTGTATTATGGACTATATTCAGAGCGGCGGCAGTCAGCCGTTTCAGTCTCCAAATATTTGGAAGTCGGAATATGCCATTACGAACGTTCAAAATATTTTTGCAAACCCGACCCACTGCGCCGAACTACTCTGGATGAATATAATCAAGTTCTTCCGGCAACCAATGAAAATGCTGGCTGCCGCAGGCGTATTGCGTGAGGACGGCGTTGTTCGCAATACCATTCAATTTAGCGTTGCCAATATGGACATCCTGCAGTATATCGCACTTCGGGAGAGAAATGCTTTTGACTTTTTGTGCCTCTACATCGAGAAAACACTGAAAGATAGTGGGCTGTGGGACAGTTTTGAGACATTCTTCGACGAGCAGACAAATGATGCTCTTCAGAGCCTCAAGGATACCTTTGCAGCTTTCTGCATTAAGTACACCCCCCATCAACACCGCTGTGGAGGCAAGCAGAATTTTCACCAAGGTTCTCAATCCTCTGGCCTGTAAATACCACAAGAAAGGCACCGCCAAGGGAAAATATCTCCATCCATGATTACATATGATAAGATCATTTATAATCAGACCAATTGGCGTGATGATGCGGCGGGCAAGGATAAAAATGTGGCACGAGGAGACTTTGTTCCTGTTGCCCAGACTGACGATGAGTACCAGTACCGTGTATCCAGAGCAATAAAGTATTTGCGGCAGTTCAATGACAAATACAATGATGGAAAATCCGAAATTCTGGACCGGTTTTCTGTTGGAGAAAAGGCTACGCATATGCATCATATTTTCCCCGAAACATCGGTATCAGGAGATTGCAGAGTACCTGGAGAATTTGATTGCATTGACGAGTGGTCAGCATCTGCAAAAGGCGCATCCTAACGGAAACACATCTGCAATCGACAAGGATTATCAGTACACTTGCCTCATCGCTAAAACCGATAGCATACGGAAGAATCTCATGGATAATCACGGTGAGCCTGTGATTTATGATTTTGCGGATTTTATGTATGTTTTGGATGTCGGTTTGGAAACAGATTATTTCGGAGCGTTACCGCAATACGATTTCGGTGCTGTTCTGACTGGAATAGAGTTCAATTTCTAACTCAGTATTGAGAGGTTTTTTATGGCAAAAGAGTGGAAAAAATGTAAGTAAAACAGCCGATGGCCAAGAGTATGTTGAACCCCTGCATTTTGGATCTGGCCCCAGAAGTGCTTGCAAAGCAGTATTTTTAGAAATTGCCATAAATCCAGCGGCGAGCAAATTGTATCACTTAAAATTGCTCGACAGAAGAAAGTTGGGAATCAATGGATAACCAAGGAAGATAAAGCCATTACTCTTAAGCCTGAAGAAATCGATAAACTAATTGAATATATTCAAGAGTACTATACCCCACTGAATATCGGTATGACTGAGTTCATAGAGGCAGATGAGGATGCAGCCAAGCTATTTACCAAGGTGCGTGATTTAGGCATCTCTCTGATGATGAGGTTGTATCTAAGTTGATCGAATCCGGTATTTTGACGCAAACCTTACCGTAGCGATCACTGCTGCAGAACGGAATAATGCAGTCCAAGAATTTGAACATGCAATTGATGTAGAGAGGACGGAATCGTTTTGGCAGAATTGGTTCTCTCTCAAAACAGATGGGTACTTGGTTCAGATTACCTCAATATTTTGCCGGAGAGAGATATTGATACCAACGACATTGCTGACTACCTAATGCGTTCAATAGACGGATTTCTTTTTGATGTTGTAGAAATTAAACGGCCTGATTTGCAATTTTGGGCAGGGCCAGATTCCCATGGAAATTATTATCCCACTGCTCAGCTAACTGCGGCAATTTCCCAGTGCTTAAATTACCTCTACAGAATTGAACTTCAATCCAATTCCGTAGAATTTATGGAACGTGTGGACGGAACAAAGACTACAAAAGCCACAATGTATGTTGGTGTATGGACGCTCTGACGATTGGGGCGAAGATAAGATGCGTGCTCTCCGTATTTTGAATTCGGCATATCATCAACTTCACATCATTACATATGACCAGTTGTTACTGGGCGAGCAAAACAGCTGCTCGGTCTTTCTGATCCAGATGATGACGAGGAGGATTATGATTCCCTTCCGTTTTAATAATGAACAAAGAAGGTACTGATAGTGTCCAAATTTCAATACTACTCAATGGATAGCCTTATTCGCTTTTTCCTTGAACAAGGCAAAGAAGGTGACTGCTGGGATTTCAAGCCAAGAGTGCATGAGAATATTGCAGATTTGATTAAGGACATCGTTTGCTTTGCCAACACTGTACACGATGAAAACTGTTATTTGATTTTGGTGTAGCCTGACAACCTGAAATCAAAGGTATGCAAAAAACCGAGAAAGAAACAGGCAGATATTATCGATTCTATATCAAATCCTCATTTTTGCAGGGGATGTGTATCCTACTGTGGAAGTAAAGACCATCGTTTTTGATGGTGTTGAATTGGATGTGCTGACTATCTTCAATGTTGAAAACACACCCATTTATTTAAAAAGAAACAGTATGGGCAGATGCGTCCATGGTGTATTTATACTCGGACGGGCGACAAGAACACACCGGATAACGGAAATGCTGATGTGACGGATATAGAGAATTTGTGGCGAAAAAAAGACTGGGTCTTACCAAACCCCATTAGAATATATCTATGATCGGCTACATAACAAAGCAGAATGGACTACTTCCGATAATAGGTATTACAATGTTTATCGCCCAGAATACACGATAGAAATACATCCCTAATGACGATGATTTGGACGCAGAGTTCTATGCCTATGCCATGCCGAATTCCAATACTTCCTATGATGAATTAAACATCAAGTACCAGACTACAATCCTCGACTCGTATCAGATTGTCGTTCTTGATGGCGGTAGATTGCAGATTCCTACGCCCACTTGGGGGTATGTATGTCATGACGAATATGGTCTGCACCACAAATACACTTATAAATATTATGTCGGTGGTAGCAAGCGATATAGAATCTTAAGGTTCTTATATGATCCTCAAAACAGATCATCGTTATGCTTTTTATGCACCTCCAAGATGTTGTGCTATTCTATCGCTCGGACGAGGAAAGACTGGCCTTTGAGGTGTATATCGAAGGGCACCAGAACTTACTGAGCGACAAAATCAGCGAGATTACACGATTCGACCACATCAGTACCGGCTCAGACAGGAAAACAGAGGTTTATAAGGAGCGTCTGAAAACAGGTGTTGCTCTTAATGCACTCTCAAAGAGTGGCGGAATACACACGATACTAAATAATTAAAAAATTGACCACACATCAGATTTCGCAACTTGTTGTGCGGTCTTCTTCTGTTCACAGTTTGTTATCTGGACTAATCGCAACCGTCTGTGGCATAGTGTCTCGCTGCAGGAGGTGCGATATGGCAACATACTGGAAGAAAGTTCTGGGTACGGGAATATAAATCCCCAGGAACAGAGTAAAGGGAAAGCAACCGGGCAATTAAAGAACTGATCAAACTGATGGGACGTAACCGGGATCGTCTACGACTCTATGACAGCGGAACAACAGAGACGCTTGAAAATACGATCACTGCGTCAATGAAATGTACGGCTTGATCGAACTGGAGATATTCTATGCTTTTCGGCTCGGCGGTAGGCTTATGCTCCACGCTGATGGACAGCGGTGAGGATGCCTAAAAAAAAGACCCACACAACAGACTCTGTGGCCTGTTGTGTGGTCTCTGTTGGCACCGCTTGAGGACGTCACTCAAAAATTATCATTGTTTTCAATAATCCCTAAGTGAACGCTCCAAACGGGGCCGTCCTGTTATTTTTTCATTCAAAGAGGATTCGAACACCTGAGAGGGTCTGAGCGGGTCACCCAGGCTGAGTCTCGACGCGCAAGTCGTGTCCGGGGCTTTGCGATTTTGTTGTTGAAGTATTAGTGACACTAAGATATAATGTTTTTATAAAAACTAATGAAGTGACCCCAAAAAGTTAGACAATTCCACTGGCCTCCCGTTCTGGATCTATACCATGCTGAAATTGACCAGATCATCAAATGTGCGTCTGGTGCTTTTTCCGTCTCAAGGGAAAAAATGGATGGAAGGTAATCGCTTCCACGCAAGCTCAGACGGAATAACACGACAAACCAGCACAGAGAGAAAGCGAGGAAAAACACCGATGGACGGCAAAAAGATCCATATGCTCGTTGTAGACGATGAAAAAATACAGCGTGATGGAATTCTTTTCCTTCTGAAAAAAAGCGGATTGGGTTTGAGATTTCCCAGTGTGAAAACGGAGAGGAAGCCTACCGGTTGCTCAAAAAGGGGCACGTGGATATTTTGCTCACGGATATCCGCATGCCGTTTATGGATGGCATGGAACTAATCTCGGGTAGTTCCTCTCGCTCCTGACATTAAAATCATTCTTTACAGCGGATACGAGGATTTCGAGATATGCCAGAACCGCCATGTCTCTTGGCGTTCACTATTATCTGCGCAAACCGGTTGATCTTGAAGAATTCCGTGACGTGATCACCAGTGTGATGGGCGAGGTGCTTGAGACAGAAAAGCGGCAGGAGGAAAACGGAAAATCAAATCCTGCGTACGCAATTACGCCCTTTGTCGTCTTCTGAACGGTACGAAGAACGATCAGATTCAGGATTTTGCCGGCTCACTTCTGGGGAAAAATGGGTAAGGCAGTATAACCGGATCTTTTTGATCCATTTTGAGGAGGAAATCTCCGAGGAAGAATGGAAAAACGCAGAGGAAATGATCCGCCATGAAGCGGACGGAATCTGTGAGAGGCGTCGTTCTGAGCGCGCATCAGCTTGCAGTGCTTTGGGACAAAAGGAACCGGCTGAATGATTTTCCATTATCAGGCACGTGCACAGCGAATGCACCAGAGCTGGAGGACACTCTGCATCGAGATTGCTGGATTGTCGCCGGAGAGGAAGTTTTCGGATCTGCTGCACATAGCCGAAGAGAGATGCCGCAGATGCGGGCGTGTTTGGAAAATCGTTTCTGGGAAAATGGAAAAAGAGTCTCTTCTTCCATCAGGGAGAAAAATGCTTTGGAAGAACAATACGCAGATGGAAAGATTCTGGAAATTGTTCGGGAATTGGCCGGGCAGGGCGATTACGCCGCTTTACAGGTAGTCATGCAGGAGTATTGGGATTTTCACAGAGAAAAGGAAAATTCCTTGCTCTATTCCAAATTTCTCTGTACCAGCATACTCCATGAAATCATGCAGAAAAGCTCTATTTTTTCCGATTTCGATATTGTGTCCGCCGTGGAGCAGGTCTATAAAAGCAATCGTTCCGATAAAGTAGTCGCTCTGATTCAGGGATGTCATTGAACAGGCGCGCGCTTTCCACGAAAGCAATGCGGCAAAGGAACAGCATCCAATCGTGTCCATTGCTAAAAAATATATCTGCAAGCACTATGGAGAAGAGCTGGATCTTGAGCAGCTGGCGGAAAGCGCCCACACTTCCCCTCGCTATCTGTGCAGACTGTTTAAGGAGGAAACCGGAGAAGGGATTGGCCAATATCTGAAAAAATATCGGCTGCAAAGGCGCAGGAGCTTTTAAAATCCACTAATCTGAAAAATTAAGGAAATTGGACGGAAAACCGGCTGCAGCAGCGCCTCATACTTTTTGCCAGAGTTTCCGGGAATATTTTTGGCATCAGTCCAGAAAAGTTCCGAAACACTCCTGACTTTCCAGGCCTTTGATGGTCCCTTTTTTCACAAAATGGTCGACAGGAGGCTTTTTGATGGGATGGGTCAATCACATTCGAGATCTCAAATATAAAT
>VOFH01000824.1_pt1 | contig 19711 bp, 23 predicted proteins | sample 5384091 | NCBI WGS metagenome assembly VOFH01 (sample SAMN12384727, study PRJNA508395) | human gut metagenome | isolation source: healthy gut G | host: Homo sapiens
GCGTGTGGGTAGGTAGCGGACAGATCGCTTCACCGGATGCTTATACGGTGCTTGGTTTCAACTTCGCCCCCATGTACAACATCGGATATAAATTCCGTACCGGTGTTTCGCTGGACGGTGTATACGATGCCAGCTCAATGTTTATACAATCCCCGGAAACGGAAATGAGTGCTACAAGCCGTCTCTTCACAAGCAGTTAGCCCTGGGTATTTCAGGACGTGCGGAGTACGTGATGCCCTACTTCACAGTCGGTGTCGGTATCGGTGCCAACGTTCTGCATGGTGGCGGCGACCACAAAGGTATCTACCAAGTGTTGACGCTGAAAGCGGAACTTACCCGCAGCTCCTACCTGCATGTAGGCTACAATCTGAAGAATTTCAGTGATCCGAACTATCTGATGCTGGGTATCGGCTTCCGTTTCAATAACAAGTATCCGACTTTCCACCGCTGATACAACGCATCCGGTCCGGGAGTTCTTCCTCATATCCCTCATATATCATCTATTTAATCTCACATCCCTTTTTGCAAACGATAATAATCACGCAAAAGATGGCATCTTTTTACATCATGATAATCTTCCAAGTTGGGATACAAACCGAGAAAACGGGAAAGGCGCATCAGGAAGACCAGATGGAAATTGGCAAACCCCTCCCTGCATTCATCCAGCCAGATGACGGAATGATACAGATAAGCAAACAGCGGACGGTTCTCCGCCTCCTCCCGGACGGCGCGATAAAGGAATTCCGAAAGAAACAAAGCGATGGCAGATTTGTAGGGATCGTAGGGAAGCGTGGCGAAAGGATAAAGAGACTTCGCCTCCTTCACCTTATATATAGTGGCATTAGGACGGAAATCGGCTTCAAGTTCCACCAATGCCAGCGGCTGGAAGAGTACCGGCTTCACCGCCGCCTTGCGCGAACGGGGTATGGACACCATGAAGGAAGCCCTGCCAGCCACCTCCGTATAGATGTCTGCAATGAGAGATGTATCCTTATATTTCAAGGTATGCAGCACAATTCCCAGTGTTTTCTGTAACATTCCCGATTTCTTTATCTGGTTTCAATCTGATAACAAAGCTACAAAAAAAGCCCGAAAGAAGAGAAACAAAAGGAGAAGAATAAAAAAATAAGGTAAGGAGTGTAAAAAAATAAAAGCACATACCACACTGATTTTCAGCAGATAAAATTCCACCCTAAGACAAAAAGCAACAAAAAGCTATATTTTTTTCTTGCGAATGTTTTGGTAATTCAAAAATAGTTTCTACCTTTGCATCCGCAAACGAGAAATAAAGGCTCTTTGCAAGAGCGGAAACGCTCACCAAAGGATGGCCCGTTCGTCTATCGGTTAGGACGCAAGATTTTCATTCTTGAAAGGGGGGTTCGATTCCCCACGGGCTACAACAAATAAAAAAATAAACGAATTAAAAAAGATTAGTCGAGATGGCAAATCATAAATCATCACTGAAGAGAATCAGACAAGAAGAAACAAGAAGACTTCACAACAGATATTATGGCAAGACCATGAGAAACGCTGTTCGTAAGCTTCGTGCTACTACAGACAAAGCTGCAGCAACAGCGATGTATCCGGGTATCACAAAACTGTTGGATAAATTGGCTAAGACTAATGTAATCCACAAGAACAAGGCTAACAACCTGAAGTCAAAATTGGCTATCTATATCAACAAGCTGGTTTAAGTTGACTGTTACACAAAAGATATTACAAGGCTGGACTTTTTAGTCCGGCCTTTCTCATTTATACCTCTCTATTTACCTGCTTCCACACAAGTTTCTTTTCTGTGCTAAAAAGCTGTAAACTACCCGAATTTATCCGTTTGTTTAGCACCATATCCCGAGGATTTTCACTATATTTGCTCTGTTATTACAATAAGGAAAAAAGATTATGACTGAAGAACAGATTCACTCCAATAACGGGAGCTATTCTGCCGAAAACATCCAGGTACTGGAAGGTTTGGAAGCAGTGAGAAAGCGTCCCGCGATGTATATTGGCGACATTAGCAGCAAAGGACTTCACCACCTGGTGTACGAGGTTGTGGACAACTCCATCGACGAGGCACTTGCCGGCTATTGCGACCACATCGAAGTCACCATTAACGAGGACAACTCCATCACCGTACAAGACAACGGACGTGGTATCCCGGTAGACTATCACGAAAAGGAAAAGAAATCCGCACTGGAAGTTGTAATGACCGTACTGCATGCCGGAGGTAAGTTCGACAAAGGTTCCTATAAGGTATCGGGAGGTCTGCATGGTGTAGGTGTATCTTGCGTAAATGCCTTGTCTACACACATGACTACCCAGGTTTTCCGTAACGGAAAAATCTATCAGCAGGAATATTCCTGCGGACATCCGCTCTACTCCGTCAAAGAAGTGGGCACAACAGACATTACCGGTACACGCCAACAGTTCTGGCCGGACGGTACCATCTTTACGGAGACAGTCTACAACTATGATATTCTTGCCACTCGCATGCGCGAGCTGGCTTATCTGAACGCAGGCATCAAGATTTCACTGACCGACCTTCGCGTAAAGGACGAAGAGGGAAATGCCAAGAAGGAAATCTTCTACTCGGAAGAAGGCCTGAAGGAGTTTGTGCGCTACGTGGACTCCTCACGCGAGCACTTCATGAACGATGTAATCTACATCAACACCGAGAAGCAAGGCACACCGGTGGAAGTAGCCATCATGTACAACACTTCTTATAACGAAAATGTACACTCTTACGTAAACAACATCAATACCATTGAAGGGGGTACCCACTTGGCAGGTTTCCGCCGTGCACTGACCCGTACATTGAAAAAATACGCCGAAGACAACAAGATGCTGGAGAAAGCCAAGGTAGAGATTGCAGGCGACGACTTCCGCGAAGGATTAACTGCCGTTATCTCCATCAAGGTGGCAGAGCCTCAGTTCGAAGGACAGACCAAGACAAAGCTGGGTAACAACGAAGTGATGGGTGCCGTAGACCAGGCTGTGGGCGAAGCCCTCACCTACTACTTGGAGGAACACCCGAAGGAAGCCAAGTTGATTGTAGACAAGGTGATTCTTGCCGCCCAGGCACGTATCGCCGCACGTAAGGCACGCGAATCCGTACAACGCAAGTCACCGATGTCCGGTGGCGGCATGCCGGGCAAACTGGCCGACTGCTCCAGCAAAGACCCGGAAGAATGCGAATTGTTCCTTGTCGAGGGTGACTCTGCAGGCGGTTCTGCCAAACAAGGACGTAACCGTACTTTCCAAGCTATCCTGCCGCTTCGCGGTAAGATTCTGAATGTAGAGAAGGCCATGTGGCACAAAGCATTCGAAAGCGATGAAGTAAACAATATCATTCAGGCTTTGGGCATCCGTTTCGGTGTAGACGGCGAGGACAGCAAGGAAGCCAATATAGACAAGTTGCGTTACAAGAAAGTAATCATCATGACCGATGCCGACGTCGATGGTTCTCACATCGACACGCTGATCATGACGCTCTTCTTCCGCTATTTCCCGCAAGTTATCCAGCAGGGTTGCTTGTACATCGCCACTCCTCCCCTTTACCTTTGCACCAAAGGCAAGGTGAAAGAATACTGCTGGACAGACCAACAGCGCCAGAAGTTTATCGATACTTACGGCGGCGGTTCGGAAAATGCAGTCCACACCCAGCGCTACAAAGGTTTGGGTGAAATGAATCCGGAACAATTGTGGGAGACAACCATGAATCCGGAAAACCGCATGCTGAAGCAAGTGCATCTTGAGAATGCAGCCGAAGCCGACTATACCTTCTCCATGCTGATGGGTGAATAGCAATATGCCAGCCCATTAAAAGAGAAGAAGCATACCGTCAAAGAAGAAGTATTTCAACAAAAGTAGGAAAAACTACATTTACGAAAAAGACTTTATGGGATATGTTATTATAATCAACTGTTTACCATCTTCCTCACACAACTGATAGCTGCCTTGGAAGGCTTCCAGATACAGACGGTTTATGGCATGCTGAATTTCACATTCTCTTTCGTTTTCTACATCCATAAGTAGCGGACTGTTTGTAACCACTATCCTCAATTCATCTATACTTTTATAATCCAACATATACTGCACCGCATACGGCTCACGCCTCCCTTTTGGTGACATCAGAACGGAAGAAAGCAGCTTCATGAAGCGGACGGTATCCACCTGAACAAGCTGCGTATGCAAATCAGTAAGAAATCAACCTGAACAGAAATTCCTTCCTGCAACTCTGCCTGCATCCTAGCATCTGTGCACAACTGTACCATGTCATACTCCTGCACATTAAATTTCATCATGCCCGACTCCAGGCGCGAAAGATCGAGGATGTTAAATATCAAATCGATCAGCTTCTCAGCATTTCGCCGGATAACCGCCGAATATTCCTGCTGCTCCTCCATGCTCAGATCATTCCTTTGGCAAAGAGAATCAGAAAGAGTTACAACAGAATAAAGAGGAACACTAATTTCATTCGTGATGTTGTGAAGAAAAAGACTTCTTTCATCTTATCAGCCGCCTGAACCACGGCATACGATTCACGCATTTCACGCTCCGACTTCGCCAGTTCCCGATAAATCCGGGACACTCGTAACACTCCCCTACAAGCAAAATGACAAACAGAGATGCACCGCCTACTGCTATCTGCCAGAAACGCTTTGCACCAATTTCCTTTTCAAGCAGGGCTTTCTGTATCCTATAATTGGCCTGAACGGTCTCCTCATTCATACGCAACGTAGCCTTATTGATAGAATCGCATTTCAGCACAGCGACTCTATATGTTTCAGCAGCTTCTTTATACCGTCCCGCATCAGCATAAGCATCTCCCATAATTCTGCGTATATCCATCTCATACATCGGCTGAGTGCCTTTAAAGGCAGACAATGTTAATTCAAATTGCGGAAAACATTTATCCCAATCCTTCGTTATATAATAATAGCCCGCCCACGAAAAATTATAAGCAATTACAGTAGAGGAAAAAGAATCATCAGTGTAGAACTTTGCAGCTTCGTCCAGATCTTCTTCAGATTAAGCATCCTCAACAGCCAAATAGATTTTACAATACATTAATTCTATTTCAGGATTTTACTCTATAAGAATCAAGCATCGCATGCTGCTCCTTTATGATACCATCAATGATTCTCCGTTGAGCCTCCAATTCCGCTATCATTTCAGGATGTTTATTAAACAAATAATAAGCACTTGTCAAATATTGGTGAACCATTAGCTCATCCTCGTGGAAAGTGAAGTTAACTCCGCTGCTTTTTATAACATTCAATCGCTTTTTCATAGTTCCGGGCAAAACATACGCTTTACCCTCTGTCACATAAGACAGAAATATTGTCTTTCAGACGAATAGCTTCTTCACGCATCTTTTTGTGATTCCAAAATCGCTGATTCCGTATCACCTCTGCTCTTAAGTTGAAGCATGTAATGTAATGCGGAAAAGTAGTCATGATCTTAGAGCGATAACAGACTTCCTTCAGCAAGGCTAATCTTTATCCATATTCTCACCATCCAGCCTGAAAGTGTAATAGCGGAAATATTCGTAACGAAGCGCCAATTCACTTTCCACATCTTTCATGCTTATTGCAGAGGCTAATGCCGAATCAAGCAATTCAGCCGACCAGTCTTTATCAATATTATGTACAAAGATATCTTTCAGAAACTGAGTCCGGGCAGTATCAGCAGGCATCGACCGATAAATCCGGAAGATACTGTCACGCAAATTACTGCCATCCGAGGAGCAGCAAGCGAAAACGAGCTGACTGCACAAAGCAACAAAAGAATCAGCTTTTTCATCGCACCACCTCCTGCTTTAGAGGATGAATAAAAACAAACCGTGCACCGGCAGTATAGCCGGAATCCACCCAGATTTCTCCACCCAGCCGCTTGATAATCAACTTGCAGATGGACAACCCCAAGCCTGTGCCCTGCACTCCCTCATTCAGCTTCTCAAACCGACCGAAGATCGTGCTTTTGCCTTTCAAGAGGAATACCGCAACCGGTATCCGTCACCGAGAACTCTGCAAAACCCTGTTCATCCAATCGCAATGCAAGCGTGATGCTTCCCTCTTTCGTAAACTTAGTGGCATTTACCAGCAGATTCACCAGCATTTGCTGCAAACGCCCTTGGTCCGTCTCTATCTCCAATGAAGTCAATTCCGTTTCAAAACGGATATCCGCTGATGTCTGCTTGATGTTATCCAGCATCTTCACCACATTGCGGCAGAGCCACTACTTCATGCGTAGTGATGCTGAACTTCATATTTCGTTTGCCTTGGCAGCCTCAACGGTGTCTTTCACACATTCGTCGATGGCTTTCACTGCCTTCTGTATGTCCCACCATATCACCATTGGCGTAGTTCACCACGATGAAATCGAACTTCTGGTCTTGATAGCTTCAACCAACTTGTCCTTCACCTCGTACGCACTCATTTCAGGCTTCAAGTCGTAAGTGGCAACCTTCGGAGAAGGAACCAGGATGCGCTCTTCAGCATCGTAGGGGAGTCTCGCGGCCACCGTTGAAGAAGAAAGTCACGTGTGCATACTTCTCTGTTTCGGCAATGTGCAGCTGGGTCTTGCCATTGGCAGCAAGATATTCGCCCAATGTGTTCTGTACATTCTCCTTATCAAAAGGATATGTACACCCTTGAAGCTGGCGTCATACGGAGTCATGCAGTAGAACTGCAGGCCCGGAATGGTATGCATGCCTTGTTCGGGCATATCTTGCTGGGTGAGGACAACGGTCAATTCCTTGGCACGGTCGTTACGGTAGTTGAAGAAGATTACAACATCACCTTCCTTGATGGTACCGTCGAAGCCACCGTTCACAATCGGCTTGATGAATTCATCCGTAACGCCTTCGTCGTAGGACTCCTGCATAGCCTGGACCATATCCGTAGCGACCTTTCCTTCACCGTTTACCAATAAGTCGTAAGCAACCTTCACACGCTCCCAACGTTTGTCACGGTCCATGGCATAGAAACGTCCCACGATGGAAGCAATCTTGCCGGCAGACTTCTCACAATGGGCAGTCAGCTGCTCAATGAAGCCTTTACCGCTCTTCGGGTCGGTATCACGACCGTCCATAAAGCAGTGGATGAAGGTATTCTCGATGCCGTATTCCTTGGAAATATCGCAGAGTTTGAACAAATGGTCAAAAGAGCTGTGCACGCCACCGTTGCTGGTCAGTCCCATAAAGTGGATATTCTTGCCGTTTTCCTTTGCATATGAGAAAGCAGAAACAATTTCCTTGTTCTTCAGGATGCTGCCATCGGCACAAGCACGGTTAATCTTCACCAAATCCTGGTAAACGATGCGTCCGGCACCGATATTGAGGTGACCTACTTCAGAGTTACCCATCTGTCCGTCGGGCAAACCAACGTTTTCACCGCTTGCCTGAAGCTCGGAATGCGGATAAGCTGCCAACAGACTGTCCCAATACGGAGTAGGTGTATTGAAAATCACATCATCTTTACCTTGATCGCCGATGCCCCAGCCATCAAGAATCATTAAAAGGGCTTTCTTACTCATAATATTAATCGAATTTAATTGTATAATCTTTTTGTATGATACAAACGTTCTTTATAGTAGGAACCTGTTTTTGCGCTGCAAAGGTACAAAAAACAGCTGTTAAAGCGTACTGTTTCAAATGATTTATGTACTTTTGCCACGCTTAAAAAATAAAAAACAAGAAATATGGACGATTCAAACCCACGAACGTGCAATAGTATTCACCAATAAAACGAACGGAGACGTTGACTGCAATGCCTCTGTTCCAAGCTGAAAGGAGGCAAACAATGAGAAAGTATCTCTACAGTGAAAACGGCTTCACTGAAAAGGCCGAATGGCAACCCAACTGCTGGGTCAACGTAGAATGCCCGGACAACGATGATTTCAAATTCCTTACCGAAGAGCTGAAAGTTCCCGAATCATTCTTGGAAGACATAGCCGACGTGGACGAGCGCCCGCGTACGGAAACAGAAGACAACTGGCTGCTGACCATCCTCCGCATCCCGATGCAGAGCAACCAACGCGGCGTGCCGTTCATCACCGTGCCCATCGGCATTATCACCAATGACGGAATCATCGTTTCTGTCTGCTATCACCACACGGAGCTGATACCGGACTTCATCCAGCACACACGCCGGAAGAACATAGTCGTCAACAATAAACTGGATTTGATTCTGCGAATCATCTACTCTTCCGCCGTCTGGTTCCTGAAGTATCTGAAACAGATAAACAACGACGTGGCCACCGCCGAAAAAGAGCTGGAGAAAAGCATCCGCAACGAAGACCTCCTGCAACTGATGAAGCTGCAGAAGACGCTGGTCTACTTCAACACTTCCATCCGTGGCAATGAAGTGATGATAGGACGGCTGAAAAACATCTTTCAGGACACCAATTATCTGGATTTGGAATTATTGGAAGACGTGGTCATCGAGTTGAAGCAGGCATACAATACCGTGAACATCTACAGTGATATTCTGACGGGAACCATGGACGCCTTCGCCTCCATCATCTCCAACAATGTGAATGCCATCATGAAACGTATGACAAGCCTCAGCATTACACTGATGATTCCCACGTTGATAGCCAGTTTCTACGGCATGAATGTGGACATCCACCTGGAGAGTTTTCCGCACGCGTTTATTTTCATCATACTTTTGTCGGCAATATTATCAGCAGTGACACCCTGACTAAAAGGATTACAATATTCCGTAGCCACGCCTACATATTCACCATCAATATAGAGTTTACTTGTATGGTAGCATCGGAAGTTTTAGGATAATCCGAAGTCAAAGTAATCATGTGCCAATCATTATCCAACGCAGAATGTTCAAAAGGAGTAGATTTATCATAAGACGGATATCCATTAAAGTACTTAGTCACAGTGAACTTCAATTTACCATCCACCATTGAAAGGCAGAAATTATTTTCATTAGTACTCTTGACCGAATGGAAAATATGCCCGTCCGAGAGCCCTTGGCCCAAAAAAAAGATATAGAGAACTTATATTTGTCAATCAACCCTTCGGGAATGCTGATATAACTTTCATTCGCACGACTGAAACTGATAGCCTGACTGCCGTTCTTACTATTTGAAATATAAGTGGGGAGCATTCAGAGCCGAAGCCGTTAAAGTCGTTTCTGTCACACTCTTGGTATTTCCTTCAAAAGTATAATATACATACAGCCCATTACTTACTACCTTGGACGCATCTTTTTTCTCCACAATCATTGTCAATGGAATTTCTTTATTACCAAGGTCAGTCTGCACCACTATGTTGCAACTATAATTTCCTGCAGCCAACCCTTTGCGGTCTATTCTGACTTCCACGTTGTCTGTCGCAGAAGCAGCCACTGTACCCGAGTTCTTACTGAAAGAAATCCAAGCTACATTTTCTTTTGTGGATAACTGATAAAAAGTCGTCCCATAATAAGAGCTGACAGAGAATGAAGCCTTATCATTGACTCCAACCGTCTGCGATTGCGGATTCACATCAAAACTGCGCTGATGTTTCTCTTCAGCACTGATAGCTATTTCCTCAGACAGGCCGGCAACATTTACTTTGATCGTAGTTCCCATTTGCCCTTTCACTTTGGAACGATCCAAAGTCACTGTCACGGTAGCAGACTTGCCCATACCCAAAGCTCCTTCTGCCGGAGATACTGTTATCCAATCTGCATTAATTCCGGAAATATTCCAATCCAGCGTCCCTGTATTACCTATATTCTTAATTGCAAATGTCGAAGAATTCAGATCCTGTCCGAAATCTATTGCCCTTGGACTGACATCCAGTTTCTTATCCGACTCTTTTCACTTTCATCGTAACAGGTATTTCCAAATCCTGCAAGTCCGAACGTACAATCAAAGTGCCATTATAATCCCCGGCCTGTAGTCCTTCTCTTGAAACAACAATTCCACCGTTTCCTTCATTGCAGGGTTAGCGGCATCATATTGCGGAATCGTACCATTCGTTTTCGACAGTTTCAGCCAATCGGTATCGTTTTCCTTTATTATCAGCATGTAAGATGTACTGCCATAATAGGAACGTAAAGTCAGCGTAGACTTTTCCTGCTCTCCCAAAGCCAGTGTCGCCGGATCAGCTTCTATACGACGTTCCAACTTCTCATCCGCCGATATTTCAAGCGGTAACGACTCTCCATCCGCATTAATCAAAATAGAAGTCTTCACATGATCCTTTATTTTACTCCGGTTTAATGCAACCTTTACGGCACTGGACTTTCCCTGTTCCGTCTCTCCTTCATGGGAGTAATGGAAGTGATCAATCTACATCCAGTCCGTAATATTCCAACTTACACCTCCACTGTTACCGATATTCTTCATCGAATGTCAAGACTGACTCATCCGTACCAAAATCCAGTTTTGAAGGAATGATTTCGATTTTCGATGTTTTCCTTTCCACTTCTGCCGTAATCTTCAATGACACGGACTCCTTATCGGCATTTATAATAATTGTCAGTTCTTTATTCTCTGTCAGTTTCTCACGCAACAAAGAGACTTGTACGGCACAACTTTTACCGGCTTCCAACGTCTCCGCTTGCAGGATTTACTTCCAGCCAATCCACTTTATCCAAACCGGATATATTCCAGTTGAATTTTGCAGTACCTTTATTGAATATATCAAAAGAAAGAGACGTATTGGTCTTGCCAAAATTCAGTGTGGATACCCCTAACTCTATTTTTGCATCTTTCTTCACAGGGGTCAACGTAATATCTCCCATCGCATTTTTGCCGGTAACGACACTGACACTTTTGGTATTAGTAACATAATCTGCCTTTCTTGCTTCAACCTGATACTGTCGGTTCCAAATTCAGGAATTCATAAGTTCCATCATCACCGGTCGTCCGTGAAATACCTCCGGGAGTCAACGTCACAGTTGCTCCATGCAGAACTTCACCCTCTGCGTATCCGTCACTTTACCATATATAGAGCCTGTCAAGTCTTCCTCATCTTTTGCACAGGATATCACAAAAGTAACACTAATAAATACAGGCATTTATTCTTAAAAACTTTCATAATTCACTTAGATTTATTGGTTTAAAAATGAAAAGTCAATGCTAACCCATTGCATTCGGTACCCATCACCGGAGTCATCGACAGATACTTCTGTCCCGATTGTACGCATCCCGCTTCGCACCGTTAGCAATGGCAGCATCCCCAAATTATAGATATAAAAAGGGCAACCGCCGCACCAATACATACGTTGCGGCCTGTCTCCCAATTGTCCGCCTTGGAATTGTAGGTCTTCGCATGCGCAGGTTGTTCCCTCATCTTTTTACATAAAAGCACGGGTATTCTCGCAAAAAGCACGATAGCTGCCGCCAAAGCCGCTTCACCTCCCAGAATGGAATCCTTTTGCCGTACTGCCTTTATACAACTGTCCCACACCGGGAATTAAAAATACGCCAGCCCACGAATCCCATACTTCTTTGTGAAAGTGACTTCTTGAAAACGTACCTTATCCGGCATTATTGGCCACTTCAAACAATACCCAGCAATTGTATATGCCACTTTTTGTCTTTTTCCCAATAAATATCAATCTGCGTAAAGGCTGTTTTAAAATTATCAAAATCAAGGTTGGTTATACGTATAGTTATGCTCGATATTTTCCGTATAAACATGATCCCGGCTTTCCGCCCCTTTATTTTCTCAATAGCTGTCCCCTTCACAGACACTCCATGCATACTTGCCAAATCTCCAACCAGAGTCAACACTGCGCTTTCGCAAGCATCAGACAGAGTTCTGCCCTCTCCATGGGCAACCTTGAAGTAATAGCTGTTATCATGATTTTTTTTTTAGGAAAAACTCCATTCTTCCAACGCGGTGCAATTTTATCCGACTTATCGGACGGGCCGCTTGCATACTTATGCCATACAAACAGAGCAACAGGAATACGAATATAGTTTTCATGTTATTACTCTGTTATTTGTGTTATCTTGTCATTGATAAAATCTGAAATTTGTGTTGCATACTCCTGTCTGAGTTTTAGATTCCTCCAAAGCAGCATTCAAAGCTTTTTTTTTCTGATATCTAAAGCTTTATCTTCATTCACCAAGAAAATGATCTGGTATTCTTTAGCCCCATTCATATCCTTATATACACTATAACTTTCCGTTAAGGTTCCTTTGTTTATTAAAGTACCAAGCGCCCTTTCATAAGCACCATAAAACGATCCAGTTCACCGGTCTCCGAATCCGCCGTAGCAACATCGGAAGTAGTACGCCCTTTTGACATAGGAACTTGCTAAATTCGCATACGTCACAATCGCATTGTTATAGGCCGCCTGACGACAAACATTGGTACGCATACACCCTGATGATGTACCCACCAATTGCGTATAATTGCCATTCTGCAATTTGTCATAATGTTGTAGCAAAATAACCTCAAAGGATCTCGAAGTCGCATCCAGTTTCCAACCGTCTTTTTTGTACTCTTTCAACTTAGTTTTGTACTCTTTTTTAGTTCTTTCTCTAATTGCTTATTTTGTGCTCTTCCACTCTGAGGCATTACACACAACAATACAATTGTCCAAACTACCACCAAGGTTTCATTGTAAGTTTCATATTTTTTTTTAATTTTAAAGCAGCAACATTGTCACTGTTTCATGTTTGTTACTTAATTTATCAATCTCTCATAAACAAAAAAATCTTTTCACGTTATGTAATTAAACGGAAAGAGACGAATCAACTGCATTCTATTGGCTTAACTGATACTGATATGAGTGTTTTTGTTTCTTTGCAAAGATAAGCATGTATTAACATTGGTTATATCCACTATATTTGCTACATTTGCCCGATAAAATAAGAGTATTCCCCTAATTTTTACGACCATGGAGACTGACTTGAAGAAAATAGTAGGACAACGGCTGCAATTGCTCCGTATGGAAAAGAATCTGACACAGGAACAAATGGGCGAAAAGCTCAACTTGTCGACCAGTGCATACTGCAAAATTGAATATGGGGAAACTGACTTGACTTTGACACGGTTAAATAAAATTGCAGAAGTAATGAATATGTCGGCTATTGATTTATTCAGAAAAATAGACGGAACTCATATTTCAACAATTCAAGTACCATTGGAACCAGCATCGGAATTGCCAGAGACTGTAGTACTATCAAAATAGAAGCATCGGAAGATCTTCGTGAGTTGATAAAGGCCAACAGTAAAATGATAGATATGCTGTGCAAAAGAATAGAAATGTTAGAAAATAAAATCCAGTAAGCAATCCGATTGCTTCTTTATTCCCACTTTGCTCTATTCTTTTTTATTTAATCTCACTTTCTTTCATCCTTCATTATCCCCCTGTTTATCGGCATTCAGGCTGAAACTACCGGCTGAAAGACAGGGAAATGCTTTCAGGCTTATCATTGAGGACACTCCTCACCTTTCACCCCTCAGCACTTCTGCATGAGGCAGCAAATAAGTAATATACAGGTGACCGACTGAAAGTCGTTCGAGTGAACAACTTTAGTCGGTCAATCGAACAACTCCAGTCGGTCATCAGTAAACAAGCACGCGAAGATCGCAAAGAAAGGGAGATCTGCCCGTAGATACTCCTCGAAGCTATCTTAATCATATATATGCGAAGCGGTAACTCCTTCTAACTCTTGATTCGCATAAGTCACTAAAAGCAGTTCAGTTTCTATATTTTTTTAGCGCGAAATAGAGTGATTTATAACAGAATGTAGTAACTTTGTGATCAAAGCAAACTTCAAAGACTATATGGAACAGATACAGAGACTTTATCCGATAGGTATACAGACCTTTTCCGAAATAAGGACAAAGAGATATTTGTATATCGACAAAACGGCATACGTCTACCACATGACGCATTCCGCATCAAAATACATGTTCCTGACTCGTCCGAGACGTTTCTGGCAAGTCATTGCTCGTCTCCACCCCTGCACAGTTATTTTGAAGGGAAGAAAGAGTTGTTTGAGAACCTTGCGATTGAAAACTGGAGAAAGAATGGACGGCATACCGGTGCTACACTTCGATATGAGTACGGCAAAGCATGCGGACAGGAACCAGCTTGTCAGCGAATTGGAAAGAAAACTTCTGGGATATGAAAAGATATATGGCCGCGGAGAAGGTGACATAGAAATCAACCAACGCTTGCAAGGCTTGATAGAACGGGCTTACACCCAGACCGGGCAACAGGTGATTGTTCTCATTGATGAGTATGATGCACCGCTTCTCGACGTGGTTCACGAAGAAAAGAATATGCCTGTGCTGCGAAACGTTATGCGAAACTTTACAGCCCCTAAAAGCATGCGACCCCTATTTGCGCTACGTGTTCCTGACCGGCATTACAAAATTCTCTCAGCTGAGCATCTTCAGCGAACTGAACAATATCAAAAACATCAGCATGGACGAGCCCTATGCGGCCATTTGCTGCATTACGGAAGAAGAACTGCTGACGCAGATGTCGGGTGATTTGAATAGGATGGCGGAAAGAATGAAGACGAGCCGCGACGAGGTCATCGCACTGCTGAAGGATAATTATGACGGTTATCATTTCACCTGGCCTTCTCCGGATATTTATAATCCTTTCAGCCTGCTCACCGCCATGGCCAAAGGTAAAATCGGCTCCTACTGGTTTGGCAGCGGCACCCCTACCTACCTGATAGAAATGCTAAACAAGTTCCATGTAAAGCCCCAGCAGATTGGAGGACGGAAAGTATTGGCCGAATCGTTCGACGCCCCTACCGAGCGGATGACCGACATCAATCCATTGCTCTATCAAAGTGGTTATGTAACGATAAAAAATCAGGATTCATTCACCGGTCTTTATACGCTCGATATCCCTAACAAAGAAGTCCGCATAGGATTGATGAAGAGCTTATTGTCCGGCTATTTAAACCAATATACCGCCGAAGGCTTCACTACAGTGGCACTTCTTTTTAAAGCAATTACCGAAGAAAGAATAGACGACGCCTTGCGCTTGTTGCAGACATTCCTCTCCACCATTCCGCAATGCGACAATACCGACTACGAAGGTCATTACCAGTCATTGCTCTACACCATTTTCAGTCTGCTGGGAATGTATGTAGATGTAGAAGTACGTACTCCCCGTGGTCGTGTGGATATGGTGATGCGCACTCCATCCATACTCTACGTCATAGAACTGAAACTGAATAAAACAGCGGACATCGCCATGCAGCAGATTGACCTGAAAAACTATCCCGAACGTTTTGCGCTGTGCGGACTTCCGGTAGTGAAGGTGGGGATAAATTTCGACACGAAACGACATACGCTGGAAGACTGGATTATATCGTAGCCTGAATAACTCCTTTAACTCCTACCATGAATAATGTAGGGGGAGACGCTTACGATGGCTGAAAGCTGAAAATGTCCCTTCAGAACACTCTTTCAGCTGAAAGGCCGGTAAACAAGGAGGTTGCGGAAGCTGAAGGCACTGAAACTGTTTAAGAACACCGAAAAACGACAACTTAAATCACACTCAAAAAAAAAGAACGTGGGCAGTGTTACTTGAGAGATTCTCAAGACAATTACACATATTCTATCCCTTCGACCTGAAAAATTCGCAAATAATACGTATGTTTGCGCCAAATAGGTCAATGAACATGAAAATACACAGAAATCTAATGCTTGTATGCCTGCTCCTCATGGCATCAATCTCTTATGCTCAATCCGAAACCATCGTTGTAAAAAAAGCGGACGGAACGGACTTAAAAGCACAGTGCTACACTTTTTCCGCAGCGGGTGGAAACTTTCTCCATGAGTGATAAAGGCGATTATCTCTGCGTCAGTTTCAGGAAACCACTAAAAGCGGTAAGTATCTGAAGAATAAAGGAGAAATAGGTTTCTATGACACAAAGAGCAGTCAGCTCCTATGGAAACAGCCGATTGACTTCAGCAAATCACGGATAACTTGTCTTTCGGAAGGGGTCTTGATAACTGAAATCGGCAGCAAGATATCATTGCTCAGTAGAGAAACAGGAGCGAAGAGATGGGAAGCCAGTTTATTTCCGGTATATGTGGACGATTCATTGGGATTGGTCTTAGGTTATAACTCCCCTACCTCCAACAAACTCCGCGCTGTCAACTTGAAATTCGGTAACGATCTGTGGGAAAACAAAATACCTCATCAATACGGTTGGAACGAAGTTCTTGATCTGGAACAAAATAAACGCCTGATTGTAGCGGATGCATTGCATAAGCTGGATTTCATGACCGGAGAGTTACTGACCTATCCGGGCAAACCGGGAGCTCATGATACAAAAAAGCGGCATTGTTGCAAGGATTAGCCGCTGTAGCAGTCGGAGTAGCCGGTGGCGTAGCAACCGGTGGTGCCTATTATTACAGCTATGTTCCCATTGCCAATAATACAATCACGGGGTTGACTTCCAATATACTGTCTCAGGATTCACTTTATTACTGGGCAGACCGTCAACACATCTCCTGTATGGACACGGCTTTCAACGTAGTGTGGCAAACAGAGTTTCCTGATGTGAAAGCTTCCTGCTCTAAACTTTTCGTGCAAGATGATAAGTTATTCATGCTGAATTACGGCTACGGATTACGCGAAGGAGCAAGCCGCAAGAAATATGGACGCCCATTTATAGCCTGTTATAACTTGCTAAACGGAGAAGAAATCTTCTTCAACCAACTAAGCGTAAAGAAAGATATGATTGAAGATGCCCTGCGAACTGATGACGCACTCTACATGCTGTTTGATGACGGAATGGCTTATCAGGAGCTGACGGATTCCATCGTAAATATTGTACCTTGGGATACCAAGCAATACGGTAAGCTGGAAGCGATGTTGCCCGGTACACTCTATGCAGCCAACAAAGATACAACCGCTTTCAAGTCGCTCGCTTTCGATGGAGAACATTGCCTGGTATATAATGATCAAGGAGTTATCTATGAAGTAGACAAGGATTTGAACATCAGGAATACCTATGAACGGGAGCGGATTTACAGCCCCAGTATCCAACTAAAAGATTATTTATGTATCGGCAATCGTGGAGACTATTGGTTCATTCACGAAATGGGAATGCCTGTAGCCCATCTTGATATGGAGTTCAAAAAGGGCGGGTGATTGGTAATAAGCTGCTGCTACTTAACAATGAAAACCAATTCCTGTTTATCGATCTGGATGAAGCGATAGAATAATCACTTGAAATCAGTGCTAACTGCCCATCTTTTGGAGGGAAACCGGACTTCTAAGAAGAATTAATTAAATTTGCAGAAACAAGACGATGCCATGAAGAAAAACCTATGTCTACTACTCGTATGTCTTCTGTCAGCAGCTGCCCCACTGCAAGCTCAAGACATGCAGCAAGCACAGAAATTGATTGACCAAGCACAGAAATACCTGTACAACAACCCCAAACAAGCTTCCTACTATGCAGCTCAGGCTTCTGCCTTGTTTCCCGAAGATGAGCCCAGTGAGGTCCGCGCACAAGCTATGATTCTCTACTGTCAAGCCGAACAATTGTTGGGGAACTTCGACCTAAGTATCAAGAATCTTTATGACACCCAAAAATATATCCATCCCACCAACAAAAAACAAATGGCACAACTCTGCTCCTTGATGGGGCGTGTATACAGCAAACTAGGCGATTACAACAAAGCCATTGAACTGAACGACAAAGCAACCTCCATCTTCAAATCCATCGGCGATTCCACCTCTGTGGCCGGATGCTATAACGAACGTGGAGTAATGCACCACTTCATGAGTGAATTTACCGTTGCCGAGCGTTTCTTCCAGCGTGCGCTGGCCATCAACCGTGCCCAACGAAACCTGAAAGAGATTGCAACCAACCTGAACAACCTCTGTCTGTACCGGGGAAATACGGAAGAGAAACTTTCTTTCATCCAGGAAGCCATCACCATCAACAAGAATCTGGACGCCCAATGGTCTCTTGGCGAAAACTATAACAACATGGGGAAACAGTATTACTATGACAAGCAATACTCCAAAGCCTTGGAAGCCTTGCATAAAGCCTACGAGTATGCCCACAACATCGGAGCCCGCGAACTGATTTGCGACAATTACGAATATTCGTCCATGGTATATGCAGCTATAGGTGACTATGCCCAAGCCTATAAATACCTGGAGAAAATGCAGCACCTGAGCAAAGAGCTACAAAGCAGTAACAAGCTGCGTAACATTGAGCAGGAAATCTCCTATAAAAGATATCAAGACCAGAAGCATGCCACTGAAATGCAGGAACAAATCTATGAAATAGAACTGCTGAAACGCAATCTATGGCTCTTGGGCAGCATACTTATTCTCGGTTTGGCTGTCAGTATCTTCTTATATAAATGGTATAAACGTAGAAAAGACCTGCAACTGATTGAAACCCGCTATCAGCTGGAACTCTCCGAACGCGAAGTATCCGAACTGAAACTACAACAGCAAGAAATGGAACTGAAAAACGTGCAGAGTGCTTTGGATGACAGCCGCCAGGAGGTTACCAGCTTTGCCGTGTTCCTAAGAAGCCGCAATGAGCTACTCGACAAGATACGTGGAATGATTAAAGAGGGTTATAAAATGGATAACCAAACACTCATTCCCCACCTGAAGAAAGTGAATGCCTTCATCAGCCAATATCAAAGCGGAGATAAGACAAACAGTAGCTTATTGCTGAATATAGAAGAAAAGAACAAGGAATTCCTGGACCGGCTCGCACTAAAGCATCCTAATCTGACGCAAGGTGAAAAATACCTAGCAACTCTATTACGCGTCAATCTGTCAACCAAAGAAATCTCCATGATAACCGGTACCATTCCCAAAACAATCAATATGAACCGGTATCGTTTACGCAAATCTTTGAACTTATCCACAGAAGAAGACTTGGTTGAATACCTTCAGAGTTTCTAAAAACGAAGCCAAAGAGAAAAGCTCTCTTGTAGATAGATCATATTAGAATATAATACTATTATTCAACGATTTAGCAATCGGATTGTAGATTAAATAACAGTACTTTCAACCCCCTTTGTAGATATTTTATAGATAAAGGTCATAGCCAACCTTTTAATTATATCGCTTCCTTTGCCCTTGTGAAAAACAAAGTATTAACCTTAAAAAACTTTATCACACATGGGTAAAATTAAACAGTATTTCTCAATGCAAAGAGTATTACTACTTGCCTTACTCTTTGTATGTCTAGCGCCGCTAAGTGCATTAGCGCAAACCATCCAGCTAACCGGTACCGTAACCGATACCAAAGGAGAATCTCTTATCGGTGCCAGTGTCCTGGAAAAAGGAACCAGTAATGGTTGCATCACCGACGTTGACGGCAACTTTACGTTGACAGTCTCTCCCAAAGCAACTATGGTAATCTCTTATGTGGGTTATGTAACCCAGGAAATTCCCCTCAACGGGCAGAAGAACATCAAAATAGCATTGAAAGATGATTCTGAAATGCTGGATGAAGTCGTAGTCGTAGGTTACGGTACGATGAAGAAGAGTGATATGACCGGTGCCATTTCTTCGGTGAAAGCGGAAGATTTGATGAAGCGTGCCACTACCAGCGCAACCGAAGCACTGCAAGGTAAAATTGCCGGTGTAAGCGTTTTGAAATCGGGAGGTAATGCAGGTGCAAGCATTTCTGTAAAAATCCGTGGTATCAAGACTATGGGTGACAATGAGCCGCTTTACATCATCGACGGGTATCCTGGTGACATCAACACCATCAATCCGCA
>VOFH01003740.1_pt1 | contig 19700 bp, 29 predicted proteins | sample 5384091 | NCBI WGS metagenome assembly VOFH01 (sample SAMN12384727, study PRJNA508395) | human gut metagenome | isolation source: healthy gut G | host: Homo sapiens
GGGCGACGCTTTCGAGCCGTTTTTCAGCCGCCGGATATTGGCCCCGTTGTTCCGGATCGTAAAGTCGGCGAAGCCGATCTGTCGAAACAATTCGGGACAAACAGGCTCTTCGGCGTTCCGTCTTTCGAAACCGAGTCTGCACAGCGCCTCGATCTTCTCTTCCTGTGTCTGTTTCAGGTTTTTGATAATCCTGTTAGCCGCTTTCATACGCTCCTGAAGAGATTCCAACGCTGCGACTTCTCGCCGTCAGATTCTCGACGGCGTCATCGTCTTCCGCATAGATTGCCCGGTTATGCTCGGCAGCCTCGGCTTTCGCCGCGTAATAATCCGCCTTCCGCTCCAGTTCGACGCTCTTCCCCAAAGCGTCCCATGAATATTCGAGAGCCCGGCGGTGTCTTTTTTCGCTGTGATGCCCGACGAGGATCGGCTGTCCGGAAGGAATGTGCTCCACGAGTTCTTCCGAACGCCTGTAAGCTGCGGTAGAACCGGCTTTCGCCTGTAATGCGCGTTCCCGATAGCGGTCGGCGCGTGCCTGTTTCTCTCTTTTCCTGTTTGCCATGATTTTTAATTGTTTATGGTTATGAAATGGCGAAGACCGGCTTCGGGCCGGTCTTCATGTTATTCGTATGAAGTGCGGGATCAGTCTGCCGGAATCATATCCCTCATATCTTCGATCGCCGAGACGAGTCCGTCGAAGTCTTCCTCGTCTCCCAGAATCCCGGCCAGCCCGGAGACGATGATCGGATTGACGTTGTATCGCACGGCCAAGTCGTTCAGGTAATCCTCGCGGGTTTCGTAGCCCGCTTTCTTATATCGGTCGGTGTTCGGCATGGGAATGACGGTTAAGCGTTACAGAACAGAAAATAAACGATGGCGATGCCCAGAATCAGGCCGCGCCGTCTCCAGAGCAGTCTTAGAATAAAAGCAGATGAGACCAGTTCCCAGAAGGAACCAGCCGAGCAGGTGCAGCAGCGGTTGCCGATAATAGACGCACAGCGACAAAAGGAGAATCAGTACGATCCCCTCACGATCTTTTTCTTTTCCATAGCAAATGTTTTTAGATTCTATGGAACAGAAAAACCAATAACTTTTTTTGACGTTTTATTGGATTTGGTTCCGTTCGAAGACAAGGGCCGTGAACGGGTCCCGATCCGCCCATGCAAGGTTTCTGGCGAAAAATACACCCGAAGGGTGCGATTTTTCGCCAGAACCGCAGGGCAACCTTGTCAGGGGCGGTCGCCGTTCACGACCTTCGCGTAGGAACGGAATAAATCGGAAGGTTTTTTAATGAACGAATAAAAACGTATTTTGTAATACTTTTAATTTTCATATAGATAAAGATGCAGTCAATCACGCGGTATCCGATTCTTATCAAATACGGAAAAGGTTGTCTATTTACTAATATTGCTCAATACATGCAAGCAGAATTGTTAGTACCCCCTTGTGGCCCCCACCTCGATGATACCTACGAGTTGGTCTGTGATTGTCACAGCAGTAACATTTACCTTAGTTTTACTCCCCAGCACGGGAATCTGCACCTTTGCTTCGTCCCAGTCGCTGACCGTAACGGTAATTTCGGAGGATGTGACGTCGATGTGGATCGGAATTATCACCTCTTTACCGCAGAGATAATCGATCCGTTCGCCGTACGGGCCAGGTAGTCGGACAAAGAAATTTCTCCGACAGTCTCTTCTTTCGATCGCAGGGTCATCCGCACCTTGTTCTGCCGTCCGAAACAGAATACGTCGAATATGCCTTTCATCGTTCCCGTTTCGTCCTTTTCCAGCAGCGGCGTGAACCGTATCGTTTCGCAAAGGTTCTCCCCGGTAGTCGATCCCCGCAGGGATTCCGTCGAAAAGTCACCCGGAAATCGTCCGCGCTTCCGGAGAGCATCGGCGCCGGTTACGCTCAGTTCGATACGGAAATATTTCTTGTTAAGATCTATCCGGCGCACCTGCGGCCGGCCCCGCTGTACGGTAAAGCGCGTGAGAGCGTGGAAAAGACGCACGGCGGTGCGGTTGTCCCCGTGTCTTTCTTTTTGCACAGCAACTCCGTAATTCCCGACACTCCGGGCGTTAGTACGGGACGTTCCATGCCGTCCGCGTTGGCGAACGACACGACCGTATATTCTCCGGCGGGAACGCCGCTGGAGCAGAGTCATCGAGTCTGTAAAGCGTTCCCCGAAAGCGGTTATTTCCCGCAGAAACACTCCCGCAGGGTCGAACAGCAGGAGGCCGTATGCCCGACCTCTTCATGCGTCGTGTTATTTCCCTTTTTATCGGTGTACCGGTATTCCACCACGAGGTCGGTTTGGGATTGATCTCGATGTCGGTATCCTCTTTCAGCGAACAGCCGCACACCATAAACCCCAACAGGGGGCATTATCAGCATTTTTTCTTCATAGTATAAGAGCGTTAGTCGTCGTTAAACATTCCTGCGAACTCGGGATCGAGTTTCGCTCTGTACTTCATTCTGGGTTCGGCCGCCGCGGCCCGGCGGTAGTACCTGTCCGCTTCTTCCCGTTTTCCCAGACGCAGTGCGGATACGGCACGCAGGTAATCGTTTTCCGCCCCTTCAGGGCAGATGTTTCAGCGTTTCGTAAGCCAACGTGTCGTATCCGAGCGAAAGCAGAGCGATCGCGCTGTTACGGTCCTTGTATTCATCCAGATAATAGAGCGCCTTCGAGTAGCGTCTGTTTTTTCAGCAATTCCAATCCGCGGGCATAGAGCGTGTCGGGTTCCAATGTATGTACGGTATCTTTTTATCATTCCCACCCTACGGAGCGAATAGGTGAAATCCACCGTGCGGAGCAACGGATACAGTTTGCGGCGCATCAGTGCATAGTCTTCCGGATAACGCTCCTGATCCGGGTTTCCGTCCGGTCGGGATCTCGCATTTGCCCGATCGTCTCGATGATGGCTTCCCGGTTTCCGATGCTATCCTCTTCGGCCACCAGTCCCGAGAGTTCGCTCCATCTTTCCGCAATCCATCGTACATGGAGCATCGTATCGATCCCCCGTCCGAAACGACTCTCCAGATAGTCGCTCAGGGCATGGGCCCGTCCCCGTGATAGGCGATCGTTCAGCGAGAACCGCCCTCGGGAGAAAGTGCTCCGGCGCACAGGGCGATGCTGTCGATGTAAAATTCATTCTGGTTCAGAAGGCTGTCCATCAGTCCGGTAATCCGTTCCAACTGCCGGCGGTTGTCGCCCAGAGTGTCGATAATAGCCGTGCCGTTCACTTTGAAACGGATGTAATTCCGGTCTTTGACCTCGACGAATTTGTCGATCACCTTAACCATATACCGGGTGGTCGTATCGACGAATGTCAGCATCGAAGAGATCGTATATCCGATCGTATCCGAGGCCGGCAGTTCGTAACTGCTCCCGTCGAGCCCCTGCACCCTTCCCCGAAGCGTTACGTTCAATCGTTTGCCGCTTTCTTCCGTATTCACATCCTGCGTATAATAGTAGATCAACCGTTCTTTGTTTTTAACGATGGAATCCAGCCGCGCGCCGGAGGTATGTGGAAAGCGGATGATCCGGCGGTAAGCCCTGCCGAACACGGATTCACGAACGGAGTCCGGCATATTTTGCATCAGGGCCGTCATGCGCTCCCGGAATCTGTCGTATTGCCATAAATCCCGGTCCTGTACCCTGCTGTAGAATCCGCCCCGGATAACCATATCCTCAAGGGCTGTCGTTTTTCCGTTATTCTCCAGCCAGGGCGTTATGACGATACCCAGACAATTCCCTGAAGTTGCTCGGGTACTGTGATTTGGAAATCTATCGTCACCTTTCCCATACGTTCTACCACGACTTTGGTGCGTGCCACGACCTCGACCTCCTGCAAATCGATCGACATGATTCGTTTGCCCCGATCGTCGGTCACGGTTTCGCCCCAGCATACGGAGTCTCCATGAGCGGGACGTTTGACCCACTGGTAATTCGGCTTGTACGGTTCGGACAGAGTCGTATCGGCGCTTTTACGGATCAGTGCGATTCCCGCCGCCGCTCCCCGGCGCTCCATCCTGCGGGTCAGCGTGCAGGAGAGCGCCGAGACCGACAGCACGGTCAGAAATAATATATTACGGATTTTCATAACGTAACGTTTTTAAAACAGACAGGAAAAACCAATTTCGGCTTTCGAGGGCAGAAGCATCAGTCGCCGGCTGCGGCGGATGATCTCGTCCTCGCTCCACGGGGTGAAGTATTCCCTGCGGGTATCCCTCACGTAATAGAGCCCTGCTCCGATCTCGGCGATCAGGCTCCAGCGCCTGCCGAGCATCCAACTATATCCGTAGGATGCGCCTGCTCCGGCCAGAATGCCTTTGTGATGCCGGCGACGGTTTCCCATATCGTAGCGTCCGGCTGCGGCGTAAGCGCCGAAGAACGGTCCTGCGTGGGGTTCGAAACGCCAGAAACGCACACCGGCCTGACCGATCAGCAGCTTGGAGCGGAAGGCGTCGAATTTCATCGGATTCCAATAGAGGGAGGCATCCAGCGAGAGCTTTTTTATCGAGCGTAAAGTCCACGCCTGCGTGAAGCGTTCCGGTCATCAGGGCTAAGGCATCGATCCGCACGGCCTGAAATTGGGCCGAAAGGGGCGTCGTCGAAGACACGAGCAGTACGGCAAAAAATATAATAATCCGGTTCATAGTCTATGTAATGTTTTTTTATTACAGGAACACCTCCCTTGGAAATCCGATTCCCTTTGTTTTACCAAATGGTCGCGATCAATAAACACGCTTGCTTATTTATTTGGGAGGATCATTTATAATGTATTCGATGGAACGGTCCGTATCGCTCGTAATCCGGCATGCGGTGATTGCAGCATCCTGCTCGTGTTCGTTCGGACCGTAATTATTTTTCCGGAGCACATAATAACCCGGATAAATGATCTTGGAACCCATGCCCGCATTGTAACCGATACAGCTTGCCGGATAAGTCGTAAGATCGGCGCTTCCTGTCCGGCTTCCAATTTCAATAGTTACGTCGCCTGTTTCGATACGTGTGGACACTGTAGGAACCGGCGAAGTTTCGTACCGACCGAGCCGGTATTGCAAAGTAATGCCAAGAGTAACCGGCTTTACGAGTTCTCTGTTTGCGGAGACGAGCAATCGAAGTGTGAAATTTTTGTAATAGATGCCCGAATACCCGTCGGATGAAACGATCGTTCCAGCCGGACGAATTTCGGCGAAATCCGGTGTCAGGAATACTTGATACGGTATAATGCGGTCGATTTCTTTTTCAACGACGGAGGTCTGCCCGTTGGCTCCGGTGAAGGTCAGACGGATGCGAGCAGTGCCGATGTCTGTCGGCGTAAAACGGAACGGACATTCCCGGCCGGTGTCGGGATCGCTCGCTCCGGTGCGGATGGTCGTTCCCGGCGCGACCGGCGTCCCGTCGTAAAACATCTCTGCGGAGCCTTGCAGCAGTTCGTAACGGACGGTAAAACCTGCGGTATTGTCCTGCTGTGCGGCATGGATGGAGAATTCGAGCGGCGTGTGGGCCTCTCTGTCCCACGGTTGTTCGGAATAGGAGGTTATGACCGGATAACTCTTTTCCACAAAGAGCGCGGTCGCCTCGCGCGAAAGCGAATATCCGTAGCTGTCGCCGACCGTAAACGTATCCGTCCCTGTCCGGGATCATCCTGCAATAAAGTCACGCGGGCCGTACGGCTTTCGTTTCCCGTACAGAACAGGATCGGTGTGCCTTCGGGGTACGTTATTCCGTCGATTTGCAGCGTCCCGCCCCCTTCGGGAACGCTTGGGGTCAGATACAGCAGATTATCCGGATCGTTCGTCGCTGTGACTTTGAGTTCCGTATATGCCGGGGCGGAGACTTCGTATTCCGTCTCGGGGAACGGAGTCAGTTCCATCTCGACGGTCGATACCCGGGTATCCACATCGTTGTCGCCCATGATCCGGACGTCCATAATGTAGCGTCCGTTGCGGCGGACGTTGAAATCCGAGGTGGTATTTTCTCCCAGGTAGATAAAATAGTCCGCCTTGCCGTTCAGTCCGGAACCCTGCACATGCAGGTATGTGGCGGCTTTAGGCGCGTTCTGCCGGTTTTTGTCTTTCGGATCGGTAATGGAACCGTTCACGCCCTGCATGTTTTCCGCCGTATAAAAACTGTAAGAGAGGGCATTTCCCGTAATACCGGTTCGGGAATAATTGCACAGAGCCTCCGTTGCAGGCCGGTTTTCGGAAAAGGCGCTAACCGAAGCGGGCGCGTTTATGAGTTGTAAGGATTCGAGCGTAAAACGGTCGAAAATCCGGCATCGACCGAAAGATTCAGATCGATGCGCGCCACGCAGCGGATCAGTCCGATCCGGATGTCCGTATTACCCCCGTACCGATATGCTTTGCGAAGCGGACATAGGCAGATGGTTTTCTGGATTTTCCGCTTCCGTTGCCGAGAATGTAAAACGGTACTTTTCGAGATCGGTTTTGTCCTGTTCGCCCAGATCGCGCCCCGCATTGGCCAACGCATACAAATCGTAGTCTCCGGAAAAGAGCGACACCACGACCTGATCGGTCGAGCCTTTGCTGTCAATATGCCGGGCGATGTCTAGCGTCTTGTGATAAAAAATAGATATTGAGGTCGGCGATGCGCTTCTCCTGCGAGGGATCGAGCGCCCGGGTACGCAGTTCCATTTCGGGACAGGTTACGTGCAGGGATACTATGTATTCGCCTTGACTGTTTCCGCCCGTCGCCTCCCGTTCCTTTACGGGAGCGATGCAGGAGCCGAAACAGACGAGCCCGACAATTGCGGTGTGAATCAAAAACGTTTCATAATGAACTTTTTGCAGAATAAATGAAACAAAGAATGCCTTGCAGAAGCATTACAGGCAGGCCGATCGGTCCTGCCCGTAACACCGCTGCACCGACAGGCTACGCTCCGAGATTTACGCTTTGCGTAAGGGGTGTTTCCCAATCGGCGACCGATACGCTGACCGAAGCGTCGCTTCCGGTCAGACCGTCTAGCCCCACCTGAATGCGGTAATATCCGTTACGGAGGATCTGTCCCGATCCGCCGCCGCTGAGTTCGATCTCGTAGGTTACTTCCGCCTGATCGGATTCCGTGGCAAAATTCCCGTCCCGGTCGGTGCCCTTGAGCGTCAGCAACACCCTGCTGCCCGAAGTGAGATTCCCGTTCTCGAATCCGTAAAACAGATTATCGAATTTTCCCGACGTTTCCGATGCCGCCTGCGTATGGGTAAAGGTCATGGGCCCCGTGTTCGGGGCCTGCTGTGCGATCAGGTTGCTCCGGGAGGCGGCTTTCGAGAGCACGGCTGTGTTAATCCGTATCTTCCCCTGATAACGCTGGGAAAAATTCGGCCGTAGCGGACGTCTGCACGGCGATTTTGGCGACAGTGCGTTTGAGCGTTACGGATACGTCCGTTCGCTGTCCCTGCGCGGCGATGGCTTTGGTAGCCGAACCCGTCATGACGAAACCTCCGGAACGACGGGCCGAAGCGGATACCTGGGCGAAGGTGCCGTTATAATCCGCAGGCGAGTTTTCCAGCAGATTCAAAAGCCTGCGTTTTGGTGTCGATTCCCGTAACCGGTCTGTTGGCTACCACATAAAATTCGCAAGTATTTCCCGCCAGTGAATTGGGTATGGCGAACGTGGCTTTTTTGGCCGACAGTTCCGACGGGGTAAAATCCCGTTGTACGAGCAATCCGCCGTCCGCATTAAAAACAAGGGCGCTTACCGAGGTTAACGATTTCTCCCATGCTTCGGCAGTGGCTGTCGGGTCGAAAAAGGTTTTGGTCGCATCCTGCGTTTTCGCTTCTCCGAACGAGAGAACGACGGCGGATGTATTCTCTGTAACCGGCCCCTCCGGTTCTACGGTCTGGAAATTGTCTTTGTCGCACGAGCAAAGCAGGGCTGCGGCGGCAGCCGTAAAAAACAATGTTTTCATCGTGATAAATTTTAATGGATTATGCCTTTGCAGGCAGTGTCGATCATTTTAATACAGGCATTCCCCGATATGCCTGCGGACAGCCTCGATCAGATCGAGAATCAGGTGGTTGTATTCCGGGCTCGCGAGCAGGCCGTCGCCGAGGTCGTAGCGCATGAACGTCTCCTTGCACAGAGGGAGCAGCCGCACCACGCACTCGTGCCGTTCGGATTCGGGAACTTCGGGAAACTCCGCGGCGAGAACGCACCTGAGCGTATCGTACCCGGAGAAGAGCAGTCCTTTATAAAGCACGCTGTCCGCTTTTTGCAGGGCCGTGCGCACGCTGTCGCCCGATTGCAGGGCGTCCCATGCCGAGACCCACGCCCTGCGGCTCCGCTCACGGGACCATCCCCTCGGTCTTTTCGAGCAGGGGGTGATGTTCCCGCAGAAATGCCCCTGAGCCTTCGGGCGAAGTACGCCGGATCGGGAATCTTCTTTCTGGCAGCCATCGTTAGACGCTCATCCCCTGCGATCGGGTCTTTTCCTCGAATACGGCCTGCTGGCGTTCCGCCGTCTGCTCCTGCGCTTTGGCCTGTTCCTGCTCCTTATTCTGCTCCTGAGAACGGTTGATGCGGGAGTAATAGGGCGCATTGGTCGAACGGTCGATTCCCATGATCGAAAGGTTGCGGCCGGTAGAGGATTTGACGTTGCGGGCGTCGATCTCCTCGTAACGCTTCAACGCTTCGATCTGCTGTTCGGTCAACTGCTCGGCGATCCGGGGCGGAATGTACGGCTTGGCATAACTGGGATTGATCGGCACGAAATCCATCCGCGTGACGTCGAACTGGAACACGGAGCCTGAACTCGTTGTCCTTGTCCCTGAGCTTTGCAGTGTTCGAGCCGGATACCGCGGCCCAGCGCCAGTTCGTTCTGCTGGGTCTGACTGATCCGGTTGCCGTAGATGAACTCGGGTTTGGCGACGGCCCGCACGGGTACGGTAATCATCCGGTTGGTGTCGGTGCGGAATCCTGCGTAGCACCACTCCTGCTTGCCGTGGTTATCGACCATAATGGCGCGGGCAGAGCCCGGCCGTAGGCGATCCGGGCCTCGTCGTCGGCGCTGATGTGCATCTTGTACTTTTCGTCCTTGTACTCCGGATGCGGCAGAGGGCCTTTGACGTCGAGCCGGGGACGGTCGTCCAGATCGCGGTACATTTGCAGCGAGCATTTGTCCGCCGAGATCTGCGTGTCCTGTCCTACTTTGTAAACGACGTCGAACAGCGCAGGGGTCTCTCCTCCTTCGCGAAGCCGCTGAATATCCTGCGCGGAGAGCTGGTTGCGGTCGATCCCGATCGAAGCGAGTTCGCCCCACGGAATGTCGTACAGGTTATAGCGGAGCCGGTCGAGCTGGTTGGAACCGGTGCGGCACTCGGCGAGGATGGCGGCGCTGATCTCGTCTTTGGGATCGTTGCGAAGCGCATAGTAGGCATTCACGACCTCGGGAACGCGCTCCACCGGACAGAGGAAAAACTCACGCTCCACGGCCGGCGTCTCGGGATTGTCGCGGTGGGTCACGAAATCCTGATAGCGCAGATCGGAGATCGCTTTGGCCGCATCGCTGCCGAACATCAGCGTATAGTAGGACGCGCGGTTTTTGGTTTCGGGCGTGACGGTAACTACCGAAATCCGGTTGTTGTCGTTCGGGTCGCGCCGGAACTCGCTGATAACGTCCAGCCGGCCGTTGGCTTTGTCGGCCATCAGAATGGTTTCACGGTTAGGGTCGGGGCGGTACGCTTCCGTTCCCGCATTCTCTTTTTTTGCCATAATTGAAATAGAATTAAGAGGTTGAACAATGATTACAGGACGAATATACAGAGCCGTTCGACGCCTGATACCGGGCGGCCGCCTCTGGCCGCGCATGGCCGGCGATACGCTGTGGACAGCGGCGTTTTTACGGTGGATCGGGATGTTCTACCGTTTCATGCCGGCTCGCTGCTTCGGCAGACCGGGCTCTTCGGACAGCGACGGGTTCCGCCCGTTCGAAACGCCCCGGTATCCGGAAAATGCATGATCGAGGATTTCTCCCGCAAGGGTCTTCATCTTTTCGTCGATTCCGGCGCACTGTTCCGGGCTCTTGCCCGCTTTGGCGGCATCGAGCCGGTCGAATTCTTCCTGACGGAAAAACGGTCGAGACAGATCGGCGTAGAATCCTCCGCGAGGGTAGCCGTTTTGTCGAATGAGAAGCAGCGCGGCGATGTCGTAATTTTCGTCCGATAAGGTCGGGCTGTTCCAATAGTCGAGATGAACGAATCTGTCGAAATTCTCCAGCGTCGGATGCATATCGTAACGCTCGTTGCAAAATCCGTAACGGGTCGTCTCCGGCGGGCAATATATTTCGGCAGGTACGGGCTGAAAATCGTTGCAGTCCGTATGATGTTCATAATTCATTTCAGCAAAACGGTCGATCTGCCGAGAGGGAATTTCGGGTAAATGAAGCAGACTGTGCACTCGCAGAAAGGTCGTCCCGTTCTGCGCCTTGAAAAACTGATCCGCCTGGTACTGGAGGTAATCGGCCTGTACCGTTCGTCCTTTTTCCGTATTGCTGAACAGCAGTACCCCGCGGTCCGTTTCAAAGCCCGTTATCTTCGGGAAAGAAGGATTGAGTCTCCGCAGCCGGTAAATCTGCGGAATGTATCCTATGGTTTTGCAAAGGTTTTCGTGTTCCGATTCTTTCGTAAGCAGACCGATGCGGTTCCGTTTGCAGTACGCCACATCGAGCAGCGATACGATTTTCTTCGGATACGCCTGTTGTTCGGTCGTCACGGCCGTCAGTTCGTGCAGGTAGGCCGAGTTGTCGTCCCGCCTCAGAGGGGGAATTTTCGAGGCGTCCGGAAAGTCGTAGCGGATCATGTAGTTGTCCGGTACGCTTTTGGAGTCGTCCAGATCGTCGTAATTGTTGTGCAGGAACCGTAAAAATCCCTGCGGATCGGTCGGAATGTCGATGCAGATGTGGCGGATCTGCATCGCGGGCGTCAGCGTCAGATATACGCTGCCCCGGAAGGTTCGTTCGATTTTCATGGAAAGGATTTATGTTGATTCGGTTATATCGAATGACGTTTTACGGACCGTACCGGTAGCGTATCGGAAAGACGCTCCGCGCGGAGCGACTGCCGCGGCGCCGTATCTTCGGCGGAGGGCTTCCTGCGGTCGGGATAGCGGCTTTCGAGCAGGGCCCGGGCCCGCCGCCGCGCTTCACGCTCCAATAATACATCCGGCCTCCGGGGATCGTACCGGGCCGCTATGTCGGCGAAGTCCCTGAGGCTCCCCGCTTTCCGTTTCCACATTTCGGGGACATCCTTCACCGGATAGCCGCACTCGGCGATCCGCAGCAGAGCGGTCATGTCGTAATTGGGCGACCATGCCTCCGGGTGCAGCTCCTCCCGTCTGCAAAAGCGCAGGTAGTTGTCCGCCGTCGGACGCATGTCGTAGCTCCGCAGGGGAACTCCTTCGAGAATCGAAGAGCGGTCGAGGATATACGCTCCGGGAAGGGAGGTGATAAGAAAATCCCGGTTGCGGTAGCCGCAGTGGAAGTTCAGCGCCCCGGCCCGTCCTTCGAGCAGGAACTCCGCGCTGAGCCGGGAATGTCGTACACGCCGAGCCGATCGAGGGAGAGCCCCGGATCGTAAAAGCGGTCGCAGCAGTGCTGCATCAAAGCCTTGAAAGCGTCCCCTCCGAGAAGGCGTTCCGTATCGAACAGCAGTACCCCGTCGGGCAGTTCTACGGCACGGACGCTGCGGAACGCATCGGGGCCGCCGGGTCTTCCGAATCCCTGAGCCGCGCAGTACGGTCCGTACCCGTCGAGCCGGATCAGCCGCTCGTGCGTCCCCTGCGGGGAGAGCGGATCGATCCCGGACTCCGCGCAGAACATCAGATCGTGCAGCGGTATGATACAACAGGGACGGATGCGGCTTTCATGCGCCCGGCGCAGAAGCGAGCGTGCATAATCTTCCGTGCGGTTCTCCCCGATCCGGGAATCTTCCGCTGGTCAGCAAAGTCGTAACGCACGATCCATGCGTCCTGAGGTCCGTCGGGATCGTTTCGCGCGTCGGAAATATCGGCGGCGGCATACCGGTCGAAATCCTTCCGGGTAAAACCGTCCGTGTAGATCTGCACGCGGCTTGCCGTCTGGTCCGGAGCGAGGGTCAGCAGGACCGTCGCCGGGATGGGATGTGTATTCATAGGCGTTTATCGTTTTCGTATCCGGAGCGTTCTCTCTTCGCTGTCGCCCATAAAAGAGCGGCTTTCCACGCATTCGGGACCGGCCGGTTCCTTCGGTCTCCCGCCCTCCCGGAAGGAGCGGTCGGCCAGTCTCTTTTTCTTTTCCCCGGCCGGTTCGTCCCGCAGCAAAAAGGCGTAATAGTTCTCCGTCGAGCGGCGCATGTCGAACTCCCGGCGGAGGTTTCCCTGCCGGAGCAGTTCCCGGTCGGCGTACGCCTCCGCGAAACGGTTTCTGCGCTCCTGTCCGTCCTCCGCTTCGGCAAAGCACCGGTCCGTTATCGGGGCCATATCCGCAGGTCGGGCGATCACGTCGTAGACTTTCAGCGAGGACGTCTGCTGCTCCGGATTGAAAAAGTTCGACGCATGGTAGTCCATGTATTTTTCGAACTGCATTTTCCCGTGTTGCGTATCGCTGAAAAATACGACGCCGGGAGCCGTCTCGACAGCGGTATAGGCCCTGTATTCCGGAATGTCGATCCCCGGACGGGGCAGCTCCACGCCGAACGTGCCGAGCGGATCGGGGTAGTCCGTCCGCAGGGCCAACTTTGCGGGATCGGCCTCGGGCGTCAGCGGAACGATGCTGTGCCGCAGGCAGTAGAGCATATCCGTCATGGCGATCTGGTGCTCGGCCCGTATGCCGGCGGAGCGTACCGCGCGGGAAAGGCGTTCCAGATAGTCGTCGTTGCTCTGCGGACGGATTTCGGGAATCTGCCTGCGGGTCCGGAAACCGGTAATGGCACATCCACAGGTTCGGATCGTAACCCTGTCGCAGCACTTCGGCCGTATCTTCCCGCATAAAGGCGAGAAAGCCGGACAGCCCGCCTTGAAGTAGATTGTCGGCAGCTCGTCGATGATGATGCCCGATTTGAGCTGGCCTTTCTTATTTATGAGCTTGACAATCCGGGAATTATACAATCCCAAAGCCGCTCCGTAAATGTTTTGCCTGTCGGGATTGTTCCCCACGCAGAGTATCTTGGGATCGTTCGGGTTATTGATGTCGAGCGTGAAGTCATCGCCCGACATGACCCAATATAGCTGGGGCGAAATCATGCGGGAAAGCGGAATTTTGGCCGATGCTATCTGGCCCTGGAGCTGGTCTTGAGCGCCTCCGAGCCAGGCATCCATAAAGGGGCTGAGGTAGTTTTCGAGTTCCGGGTAGGATGTCAGAATCGGGAAAATATCCTCGTACCGCTTGTTCAGGAACTCGATGGCGTGCGGGAAGGTACAATACCGCCCGTTGTCGTAGATGCGCAGGAACCAGATCACGGCCGCAAAAAGGATAATGGGGCTTTCCACAAAAAAATCGCCCTGCTTCTGCACCCAGCTTCGGTTCAGGTTGAGCATGATGGTATAGGCGCTCTCGTAGGCGTCCGAAATATCGGTCATGAAGTCCGGGTGAATGGGGTTACAGCGGTGCGAGCGGCGCGGGTCGTCGAAATTTATGACGTAGAAAGTCGGGATTTTCTTGTAACCTTTCTGGTGATTCAGCAGGTGGTTGTAAGCGATTTCCGAAAGATCGGGAAACTTGTAGTCATAGATGTATTGGGTATAGCCCTTTTCGATTTGCTGTTTAATGAACTGGTTTACAACACAATAACTCTTCCCGCTGCCCGGGCTTCCCATGCAGATGCAAGCCCTTTGCGGGTTTACGACATTGGCGAACCCGTTGTTCCACTGTTTGTTATAGTAAAATTTCGTCGGCAGATTTATGGAGTACTCGTTCTCGATCAGGCGTGTTTCCTGCTGGAATGATTCGTTCTCGTTGTTGAAAGGGTCATCCATGAGATTGTTCTTCAGCAGGCGGGACATCCACACGCCGCCCATCAAGAGGCAGATATACCCGGCCGATAGGGTCAGTATGTAGAAAGCCGCGTTCGCCGCTGCCGTCAGCGGCAAGTCCAGCAGCCACCAGTTGAAGAAGAACAGCACGCCTCCCGTGGCCAGCGATGCCGTGATTTTCCGCCAGGTAATTTTCTCCTCTTTTACTCCTTTTGTCCCGAGGCATGAAAGGGCGAGGAACACTACGGCGAAAAGTTTCGTCCATAGTATATTCCGGAACAGCCCCGCGGTGCGGTCGAAGTTCAGCAGAATCCTATCGACCACGCCGATATTGATTCCCCATTCCCGTATCTGCCCGTAGCAGAACCAGTAGATGTTGATAACCACGAACAAGATACTCAATGCCCGCATGAAATCCATTGTTTTGTCGGCTGCAAGAGTCTCTGTGCAATGGATAAAATGAACGTTTTATAAATTGCAAACCATTCGCATCTACCCAATTATGTCCAAGAATAAATAAGAACGTAAAGTAACAGAGATTTTCATATTGGTTACACCGATATAAAGCCCGCCATACATCACTTCCTGAATTCTGAACTAAATGATCAGTAGGAATGATATGATTGACCAAGAAACGAGCAGTTGGCAAAGTAAGTTCTTTTTGATTCTTTAACCATATTAATATATCCGATACTTTGTCTGCACAATATTGTTCTATCAAAAATGTAGATGGCATGACCCGGAACTATTGAGATACTCCATAACTTTAAATGTAATATTCGGAACTTTACTCTCAAAGCAATTCATCAAGTTCCTATCGATCTCATGATTCCGATAGAGGACAACGTTGAGCAATCGCCCCCAAGCATCAAAATCCATAAAACAGTGTTTTCTAAACACGTCATAGGCCAAAATAAAACGGTTTTCGGGTAAAAATCTACCCAGAAACTATATTTCAATACATTGGGATTGGTCATTACTAGTGACATATATACAGACCAATAATTATGTGCGAGATAATTATAGTCTTCTGGTAGTAAATATGCAGAAGACTCGTTCAAAGCACGTTCACCAACAGCATTTACATTGTCTGAATCCAACAAAGACGACAGAAATTTTGCAAATTCATTGATCCCCTTATCTGTTTTGAGCGCTATAATTCTTGGATAATAATCAATATCCTCAAAATTTAGCAAATCATCAGTCGCTATTGTTGCTAAATCTTTCAGGACAATAGATTCAGGAGAAAAAAGGTTGGCAATATTTTTCTTGCAAAAAGTCAATTTCACTTTTTCACCTTCAGAAATTGATGGAAAAGTGTCAACCATTAATTCTAATATGGTAGAAAATGATGGAGTATCTCCAGATTGAGCTATAGCATTATCCAGATATTTCAGCAGTAAACCTACTGCACACAATTTCGAATAGCTATTTTTCGATGTCAAGGGAAAAGAGCCTTAATACCTCACTCGTGTCAGAGTCTTTTTTGGGTCATTGTTTTACATATAGACTGAATCCCATCACAAACATTATCAATGGCTATCGCTGATTCCTTGACTACAGCGGTCAGACTTGTTCCCCCATATGTAGCAAATTGCAAATTGTATTCAGCATTACTATATTTACGACCATAAGCCGAACCTGAGCACATGGATATATTCTTAAAAATCCTAGAGGAAGATATTGTAGCAGAAGCAATATTAAATTTTGGTAATAAACAGACTCTTGCTCTACTCGGTAAAAGCATTAGTGTATTCATATTTTGCTTCACCAGATTATCATATAGCCATATCAATATCTCTTTCTGAAAGATGTTGCCTATATTCTGTTTTGTATCCAGGGTGTAATTTATAGTTTCAGAGTAAGATGTGTAGTCTCCCTTGGCGGGTCTTTTAAACAAACTTGTCAATAATCTAAAATCAAACTTTTCGTCAAGGTTAGTCAAATCAAGAATCAATGAATGAGTCCACACACATCCCGGACGTTCCATATCATCTGCATACCAACTTTTAGCAACCACATAATGTTTGCCATCTGATAAAGGATACGCGGTTATATAAGAACTATCCTTATTGTTTGAATATTCAGACCAATCGCTAAGCATCTTCATCTTATCATCGTCTTGTGCAGACAATGGATAAGAGGATGCCAATCTATTATGTCCTTGGTTATACCCGTGAAGAGTTTGATGTATAATCATATTAGTCCGAAATTAGAAAGTTGAGAGGCAAGGTCAAATCATAAGATCGTTTACCTTCATTATCAACTATAAACGCCCGTGTGCCATTTTCTGTTCTCTCTATCAAATTGTTTTTAACTTCGTCGTCTTTATATTCATCCCCTTGAGCGCTTACGCCAAAAATATAGGCATTAGGGAAATAATGCATAACGAAATTATACAAAAAAGGTGCTCGATTTTTCAACATCTCTCTTGGTGATCCGTAATCCTTCTGATGCTTATCCCATGATGACAGTCCAATAGCCAATTTTGTCCACGGAAAAAGAAGATGTAATTCTTTTAACATCAAAACATTCTGAACGACAGACGACATATCTTTCAATTCAAATGCAGGAGGTTCAGAATTTTTGTCAGATGGTTCAGTATCTCCAAGTTGCTCTTTTAAGATATCATTATCCCATTTGTTGATGAATAGCAACAGGGCATCAGGTTTGTCAGACCAACTTGCAATTACATCTGAATTCATGCGAACTATAGATTCATAATCCTCTCCAGCAATATCAGGTAATGATATAGAAAAAGACTTGTTATCACCCTTCCTTACCAATTTCAGATCTATATTATTAGCAAATCCTCGGGTTGTACGTTCCATCTTTTGAAGACTAAGCCAAGGGTCAATCAGTTTATTAAGATATGATAAATCTTCGGGATTCTCATTCAACGTTAATACTTGATTGATTACGGGATTCTGTAGCATGTATGCCAAAGCCCCAATATATGTTGATTTACCTGCAGGCTGGCAGGCCTGCAATTAAACATTTTGCCATATTCGTATTACTTTAATATTGATTTTACCCAATCTAATTCGGAGAAATCATTCTCCTCTGGGAGTACCTTTCTGGTATTCTCAATAATGTCAAGCAATAAATTTTCAACCGTTTTACTATCAACCTGATTTGAGATAACCTCCTTATTGTCTCCCACAGGCAATTGCAGAACGGCATTCATCGCATCCAGAAAACGCTTTTTTTTCATACTCATATTTATCCTTGTTACCCTCTGTTAAGTCCATCTTATTGAACAAGAATTGAATCTTGACATCTTTCTTAAACGAAGACATTTCATGCATATTTTGAATCAGTTGAGAATACTGATTTTGCATACTCAGACGACCATTGTCTACAAAGCTTTCCACAATCTACAAAAAATAGAATCCGATCAGCATTTTTTAAGTAAAATATCTTTATCCAAATTGGCCTTTTTTATTTCTCTAATCATCATAATCTTCGCCAGAATGATCAGAAATCACAACCACCTTATCACCTTGCTCAGGGTGAGAAAAACGGAACGTAAGTAAATGAGGCTCGCCGCGTATAGTACGTTTCGTCTGAGGCGTTATATCATCATACTGTGTAGATGCCCTGCGAAGGTAAACTCTACGCTCAAATCCAGTCAATGTATCCGAATCATAAAATGTGTATTCACCCACTCTACCCTCTGCCAAAAGTCGATGATAGCAAGATGCAATAAACGAAGTTTTGCCATAACCGACGAAACCGACCAAAACAGTAATCTCTGGCTTGGTCATAGACATCAGACAATTAATTTTTTCATCATTTCCCAGTGCCTCACCTATGAAATCCCCCGCATTGGAAGATTCCATATCATCAGTTGTGACTGTGTTTACAGTTTGAACTGTACCTTTAATTAAATCTATCTTTTCGTTCATGGCAATATTAATTTCGTGTGGCAATAATCCTTTCCGTCAGAAACTCATAGTACAAGTAAACAGCAAATTCCCTGATAGGAAGCATTAAATCACCAGCCCCCTGATTACCCCCCTTTGTCATCAACAAAATCACGGACGTTTCACTGCAATCATCTTTAAACTCACATCCAGACTGCATTAATTCCTCTATAATTTTAGAGAGTTTTTGCGTTTCTTTTCATCCTTATCGCCAATCAATAACCTAATGATTTTATTTATATCTAAGTTATAGAAACAATATGCTAAGAGGTCAAACATCTGGCTTAACCCCACATATACTCTTACAAAAGGATTCTCTATATTCTGAATCTTATCCGATGACAACAAACGCTCAACTCTGTACAATTCTGCTTCCTTGAATACCAAACGAAGGGCGTCTGCATCTTCTTCAGATATCTCTAACGGAAATTCTTCATCCGGTATGGTTGTCCGAATATCTGTTTGTATATCTTCCGGTACTGTGTCCACATCCCTCAGATATTTTGACATATGATATTCATATACCTTAAGTAGACCGTCTCTATATTAGGAATGGGACGTTTCAATGCCTTGGCTACAAGTATATAGTTCATCAACTTACTTGCACAAATAGCTTGATCAGCGCATCTTCATTTTCTAATATGGTTTCCAGCACTATATATTGAGCAAGTCGCACAAGTACGTCATTGGTAGGAATTTCATGAAATTCCTGCTCCTGCATTGCCTCTTCAATATGTTTTCTAAATTCGCTTGGAATAATGCCAGTCACAAAACCCACAACTAACTCATCCACACGTTCAAATTCATTATCAATCTTGTATGTATGACAAGTTCTGTATCAAGGGTCGTAATGAGCGTATCATTATATGGTATTGCCGTTGCACCCTCAAGTATCTGATTCAAGCCTATATTCATAATTATTCCTGATTTATTGCATCCCATAATTCTACAAAACGTTGTTCAGACTGAACTTTATTTAAAAAATCAACACAGTTTCTATTGTGGGACTTATTCTCGTCATAAGAATAATGCATGTGTCGCATAATCGACCTTGGATTATCTAATTGTAAAATTTGTACTTTACTGTTCTATCTGTTACCCCTTCCGGCAGTGCTTTGGGCTGAATTTGAGGTGGATTTTCTTTAGGCCAACGATTTTTATGCTTTTTAAGAGGCAAAACAAAGTTTTTGATTCTTCATCAATTTCCACAAACTCGTTGCTGTCATTATCATACTGTTCTACTCTTAGTTGAACATTCAGATTATCTTCACCATTCTTACTTATCACTTCCATCTCAAGTATGTTGTAAACAGAAAAACAGCCTTGCGATTTATCTTCTTGGTCATTCTGCGGTTGCAGAGCGCCTGAATGGATATGAACCGCCTCATTAACATAGGAAACTGGCTGGTGTAAATGCCCAAAAATCTGAATCTGAAATTGTTTATTAAGGGTGTCTGCAATTTTCTCCCCATCAACAAGCCGAGAACTTGGATGATGCATCATTGCTATATTTATGCAGCCCTCTTTATCCGCCTTGGTGTTATAACTTAATTTTGGCAGAAATAATTTATGTCCCTTTTCAAAATCATTCATATCATACCAGTCAGAACACAAGGAGGTATTCATAGTATATAACATTACAGGAAAGCCCCCTATTGTTCCCAAGCTTCGTCATCATATATGCTTTATCCTTCTCGTTATCATATGAGACATCTTTTTCATCGTCTAAACATTTAGTCATGAGTGGCTCGCAACTCACCATCTTTACCGCGAAATCTTGGTAATCCTTAAATGGTTGGTATAAAAC
>VOFH01004036.1_pt1 | contig 19686 bp, 19 predicted proteins | sample 5384091 | NCBI WGS metagenome assembly VOFH01 (sample SAMN12384727, study PRJNA508395) | human gut metagenome | isolation source: healthy gut G | host: Homo sapiens
AAGCAAACCCGACTGGGATTCGCTTAGCTGGTTGCAGAAGCGTTTTATGAAATGGTTTAATAAGGGCGTACACGCACCGTTCTGACATTCCCTGTAGAGACAATGGCACTCCTGACCAAAGACGGCGATGTACTGGATAAGGAATAATGGCGACTTCACCGCTGAAATGTATGCCGAAGGACATTCGTTCTTCACCTATATGAGTGACAATGCCGACTCTTTTGAGTAGCTGCTGCCGTCTACGTAATGAAATACAGGACAATGGCTTTAGTTATACACTGGGAGGCCGGAGGTCTCTACCGGTTCGAAGAGCGTGTTGACCATCAATCTGAACCGTTGTATACAGCATGCTGTGAAATCGAGGTATCCTCTACCCTTTCTTCCTGGAAGAAGTAGTAGACCTAGTTCACAAAGTACAGCTTGCCTATAATGAGAACCTGAAATTATTGCAGGCAAAGGGTATGTTACCTTTGTTTGATGCGGGTTACTATCAATATGAGGCGCCAATATCTGACTTATCGGCGTGTGAACGGACTGGTGGAAGCAGCCCAATTTATGCATCGACATCAACGACAATCCGAAATACAGAGGCTTTTGCCATGCAGGAGATTCTCGGCATGATTGAAGAAATACAATAAGAATATCGTCAAAGAGTACTTTTCAACTGCGAAATGATTCCCTGCCGAAAATGTGGGTGTGAAACGCGCGAAATGGGACAAGGAAGCCGGATTCAGACTTGCGCGAGATGTTACAACAGCTATTTCTATATTGTAGAGACAAATCGCTGGGCATTTGTCGATAAGGAATTCCGCACTGCACGGGCATCGTTCTGTCGAGCATCTGACGGGTGGTTCGGCTTTGCGCACATGAATCTGGAAGAGCATCTTGGCAAAAACAATACCGGCAGTTGCTTCGTGTTACCGCTACCGAAGGTTTACAACTACTTCACATTCAATATTCCGAATACAGTATGTAACAAATGCCATCATAATCGACAAACGGTATTTGCATGAATGTCCGAATGTCACAGCGAATGTGGATTATCTGACCCGCGTCATCGGATATATGAAGCGTATCAGCAATTTCTCCCCAAGCACGGCAAAAGGAGGCCGATTTAAGATATTATGCTCCGGTACGCTGATTGCTGATATTGTTTTCAGGAGATACCGGATGAGGTGACATTAGCCATCAACCTCTCCCGCTGCCCGCAAAGCCATTGTAAAAAGGGTTGCCACAGTGCATATCTAATGGAGGACGTAGGAGAACCGTTGACTTGGAAAGAAAGTCTTTCTACCCCTGCTCGTGTAAATATGGAAAAGCTTGATCACCTGTGTCTGTTTCATGGGCGGTGATGCTTCACTACACGCAAAGTGGAACAATTAGCTGCTACACAAGCAGACCATCACTCCGGTAAAAAGTCGGATGGTACTCCCGGGAAGAGCAAGCTGCCGGAGCACTTTGATGTATCTCATTTCCAATATATAAAGGTTGGGTTGCCTTACATCGAGTCTCTGGGAGGATTAAAATCTGAAACGACCAATCAACTGGTTGTACGCATAGAAAATGGAATAATAGAGGATATAACTTATCGTTTTCTCACATCATTCCAAAAGATTTCTTAATAGAGAAGCGACTCAAACGGAGTATGTTATATTTACCGTTTGAGCGTGCCTTTCTAACTACTTCTTTTCATTCGTATTTATGATTTCAGTACCCGCTTCGAAATCTGTTTAATCCTTCTATCAGCCGCTGTCGCGGGCACGCAATATTGATACGGATAAACGCTTCGCGATCTCTCCACTTACCGACTGCCTTCGTTCACCCAAAAGTTTTTCTTTCTTTCAACAAGTCTTTTTACTATTTCTGCTGACGTTTGATTCAAGACCGAGCAATCACGCCAAACCAGATATGTGCCTTCCAACTTTGTCATTACGGGAAATTCCGGAAGATATTCATCAAAAATAACCTTTTAAATAAGATGTAATTCGCTTAAACAAATAGATTTTAGTTCTTCCAGCCATTCTTCGCGCCCTCATTGTAAGCAGCATCAAACGCCTCCCACTCCAGAAAGTTCCATCGCAAACTTCATTTTATATTAATCGCTTTTATCTATTCTCACCCGTACATTTGCATCTGCAGAAATAATATTGGCTATCTGAAGCCCTGCCAGATTAAAAGCCTTAACGCTGGGCGAAACAAAGGTTACCGAATTCGCAAGAAACTCTTCTGATATAGAAGCAGAAAGAGGTATGTTCATGCCCCAGAAAAACCAATTCACAATGAATTTCATCAGCAATCCACAAACACATTATTCCGAATACAAATCTCACCTATCTGCCTTAATTCCTGCTTACTCCATACTCTTCCGACAGGATTATGCGGATTACACATAACTTTAAGCATGAGTTTTACCTTCGGATCGGAAGTTTTCTTCTCCAAATCATCAAAGTCCAATCTGATACCCTCTGTTTCTATATACTAAAGGATTGGCAATCATCTCGCACCCGTGTACGGATGGGAGAAAAAGCAGTTATATACAGGCGTCTGTACCATCACTTTATCGCCGGGTACTGTCGGTGCTTTAATTTGCAGCAGATATTGCTTGGCACAACTCCGGTAGTATAAATAATCCATTCTTTTTCTATCCGCCAGGCATGTCGTCGTGCAAACCAGTGATTTATCGCTTCGTAGTATACATCAGGTACACGTACATAACCGAAAATCCCATGTTCACCCGTTTCTTCAATGCCTCCACGACAGGGGAGCCGTACGAAAATCCATATCAGCTACCCACATCGGCTTAATCACATCCGCATCTTCAGCCGAATCCCATTTATAAGAATTCGTCCTCTGCGTGGAATAATTTCATCGAAATTATACTTCATATTTCAATTAAAACAGGTTAGATCGTCCCAAGTTTCAATTCACCAATTTCCTGGCGCTTTAAGGTTTTCGTCCAGAATGATTGCTCCAAACTTTCGGCATAATACTTCCATACAGGATTTTTACGCTATGAACAGGACTTTTAATCGTTACTTCACACTACTGTGTTCAAAAAGCAAGGTCAGCATCTTCCGCCATCGTACAATTTTCCATCACCAGATCATGTGCGTAGCAAAGCGGTTGAGTCCCCGAAATCCTGCAATTTACCAGACGTAAAGTTTTAGAATACCAACCCAGATATTTCTCCGTTCAGCTCGGAATCATAGACTGTTACATTTTCCGTATTCAGAAAGCATCTTTGGAGTTGATAACTGCATTGCAGTTTCTACATTCTTGCAATATTGGAACGAATAGTTCCGTTTTTTGGGCATAGTTTTGTATCTTAATATTCTCACTGTGTATAAAAAAGGTAATCGCTTTATCAATCATGCGTTCTTCAGTTCTATATTACAGCAATACCAAAACGTTTCCAAAGCATTAGGCAACTGCACGTTTCGAGTTTTATTCCGTCCATTTCTGGGAACATCTTCGGTGCTTACCAAAAGGTATCTGCCATTTGCAGACTTTGAGAGTACCATAGAGCAGCACAGGCTCCCTCTGTAAAAGAGACAGTTTTTCACAATGAATCCGTTGGTATGCCAAAAAGATATTTTCCTTCAAAGCGACAGTTGATTTGCTATAATATTACTACATTCTTTTCAATGCAGATTCACCGGCGTGGTGTTACATCTTCAGTTGAAGGTCGTGGGTCGCGAACAGAGGACGTTCGCCTCCATATTCTTTATTTCTTATTTGTTCCATTAGTTTATTCTTTAATCTGTTATTTCAAAAGTTACATTTACGCCTCCTGGAAAAGGCGGGAAGGCCAGTCCTGAAAAATTTGTTATACGTCTAAACGGGTATAATTATATGAAGTGGAAAAGGTTTCATAAAAATAGTACCACACAAGTGGAACCGTAAGCATCAAAGTCACCTGTCGAATAGTCGGGATTGGACGACGCTGTCATTAAACCCTTCACGACAGATAATAATTTTTTCATTACCATGCAGTTCAGACATATCCACTGTCATAGGGAATTAGTCTCTTAAATGCTTTCCGCTGTCTCATTATTATTGTCCAATGTGGCATTGAATGAAACAGGTCCGATTGTTATTTTTTAAGATTATTGCTCACACTGGGGTATCATCGTTATTATCGTCATTATCATCGGGATTATTGCCATTATTGTTACTGCCATTATCACCGGAACCAGAACCATTACCCGGAGTCGCTTGACCTGTTCCCTGTATGAGTTCATCTTCACGCTACATGATGCGGAACCGACCGATAATGTCAGCATAGTAAAATTGCTATTATATAGTATCTCATATTTATAGTATTAAAACTTATTTCTTTAGATATTCCATAAAGAAGGATTCCAGTTTATTAAATGGAATAGGCTCACGATCATCGTAAAATCTACGTGTCCGGCACCGGGTACTATATACAGTTCTTTTAGGTTCGGCGGCCAATCGGTAGGCGTCTTCACTAAATTCACGTGGTGGGCATTTTCACCGGTGATGAAAAGCATGGGCGGGGTGAAATAGTCTCAATATCTTCGAAAGGATAGAAATTCATAAATTTCATTGCAGAAGAAGTGTAGGATGAGTGGTGGTCATAGGGGTTTGGCTCCGTCGGGGGTAAATTCTCTCTTTGTGTACGGTAGAACTCATGAACTCCGTTCAATCGGACTGGACTTTTCGGATTGATGTACAGTGCCACCGGTATATTTAGTTTCTCCACCTAAAAATTCAGCATAACGCTGTTCTGCCGCTTCAGCCATTATTTGCTTTCTCTGTTCCAATGTCAATAGTGTTTTAACCCACGTTACGGCTAAGCGTGCCATATTGTACATACTGATTGTCACGCAATGGCTTTAAAGGAGGGTCTATTTTCGCTGCACTGATGGCAAAACTTCCACTACCGCAAATACCGATTACTCAATCAGATTCCGGTCAACAAACGGACGGGTACCTAAAAATCAACTGCGGCACTAAAGTCTTCCGCATAAACTTCCGGCAGAACAGCATTACGCGGCTCGCCTTCACTCCCACCCCAAAAGACAGGTCTATGGAGGTGTTACAAAACCCCCGTTCGGCCATTTTCGTTGCGTAAAGGTTCGCGCTCTGTTCCTTGACAGCTCCCATTGGATGTCCGACAATGATTGCAAGGATATTTGTCCCCTTCTTTCATATTCTTAGGCGAAACAAATTTCCGGCTACCTTCATTTTATACTGGTTGGAAAAACTTTCTCCACACTTACCAAATCACTTTTATAAAAGTTATCCGCATCTGTCTGTGCAGAAAAAAACTAGTTCCAAGCATCATCATAAATACAGTTGTTAATAATAAAAATTCGTTTCATATCTCTTATTTTTAATTATTAAAGAATTGATTGTCTACTTTCTACATTGCAAAAATACGATGAAAAGAGACCGTTTGTAGATGAATTACTGACATAATAACCCCAATTACGGATTATATTTTTTATTATTCTGTTACAATATTGATATTAGCCTGCTTCGGATATGTGCTACGCGAACCCGCAGATAAACGAATACAATACTCGCAATCAGGAAAAGCAACGAGCCGAAAACAGAATATCGTGTGCCCATCTCTGTAATAAAAGCTCCGCATATAGCTGTACCAATCGTTGTTCCTAAATTGGCTGAAGTCAGAAACATTCCATTGGCAAAGTCTGGAGCTTCGGGAGCGGCATCTGTTATCATATATTGCATATTATTACTTGCTATACCCATAATACGCCTAAAATAAGGATGACAATTACCATAGCTCAATCCATTTCCAACGATGAACAGACAGATATATGGAAACCAATAATACAAAGGCATGAGGATAATTGAACGTTTGGCGTTTATTGATAGTAGTTTTCCGCCATCACATTACCCACAATATTTGCCAAACCATATACGAGCAACACTGCACTTATCACATTATATGGGACCTCCGTTACTTTTTCAGGTAATCCGACATATAGCTAAAAGAATCCGAACATAGCTCCATTAATTAAAGGTAACAGCAATAATTGAATACCACATCGTTGTTTTCTTCAATACGCTAAGCTGTGCATAAAGATACTTTTTTCTTTTTACAGGCATGGAAGGGATAAACAGAATCGTAACAACAAAGACTAATGCGTTTACAACGGTGAAAACAACATCGCCATGGAAAACGAAACTTCGCTGGCAATAAAACTGGTCACCGGAACGCCCAGCACCATGCCGGCGGACACCGACAAAGACTTTAGAAACAGCCTTGGGGCCTGTTCCTTGCTGACAGACGCCGCGGCTACTGTAAAAAGCCATAGAGACATATACCGGATGCAGGAAGCGGGAAGTATCCGAGCAATCAACAATACTGTGAAATTAGAGGTGAACATGGATATTACATTACTTATTGTAAACAATCCCAATGCCAACAACATTACTTTCTTCGGTTAATCCCCGAAAATAATAAAGGCGTCACAGGGGCTGACGCAGCCACCCGCCAATGCAAAAACACTTACCGTCCAGCCGGCGAGGTACGGGAAACAGATAAAAGTTGTGGCTATCAAGGGCGGGATCTACTCCCATTTTCGGTGTTTATAATTCCAAATACACCGACCAGTGGGGGATAAGACGAGCAAACCAATTGAGTTTTAATTTATTTTTTGTTCCATAGTTACTATATGCTGTTTATAATTCCAATCCCATTTATAGGCGTTTTCAAGATGTACTTTTATCAATCTGCCGTGCCAGTTTCTCGCATCCGGTACAACCACCGGCACAATATAATCCCCTTCATTCCAACCTAACGCCTGATTGAAGACGCTGAAAATATCGTATGGGCTGTTCGACGGTCGTATCATTATCATCACCGGCTGTCATCAACAGTCTTTTTTGAGGATATTTATCATCGACAGAAATAGCAAAATTATCAATGAACGATTTCAACTTTGCTGTTGTTGTCAAAAGTAAAGAGGAGAAGCCATAACCACTGTATCACATGCCGCAAACAACGGATATATATCCTGTTGCCGTCACCGACAACACACTGATGTGCAAGACAACTGCAACACTCCACATCCCGGCACCCTTCTGTCCACATAGCTACCCAGATAAACCCAACTAATATCGCGCTCTACCAAATCCTTTAATGTATGCATCGGTCAGTCCGGTCTGTATTGCCGCGTTTTATTGCCTGCACTCAGTATTTACAAGTATCTTTTCATATTTCCCTGATGTATTTTATCGATTAGCGAAGGAAGCGAAGCGTCATCGTTTCTTTACTATTCAAATACCGATAAATAGTCGTACCACTAATAGTGGTACGCCTCGGTTGTTAGTAACACGCTTTTCAAAAATGCTTTTCTATCCATATTCTCTATTTTGTAATTTCCTCTGATTCATTAAGTTTTATTTAACAGCAAGGTCGGAAGAATATAAAGAAAACCGTGTAGACAGTTGCGGTATGATAACTTAATTACTGATTACAAAATTGGTAAGATTCCTTTCGGTATACAAATTACAGAATTCATAACCCCCAATTACTGATTACTCATTTCCCCATATGAAAACAGAGCATTTATCTGTATCTTTGTTACCGATCCCAAATACCCAAAAAGCCATGGATAAAGTTATAAAAACTAGAGAATGTAAATCAGTATAACGAACTGTACGGGCTGGAAGCATTGCATCCTTTGATTAGTGTCATCGACTTGACCAAAGCAAACGAAAACAGTCAAACCATATCCAGATGAACTATGGTCTTATGCTCTTTTCCTAAAAGAGGCAAGAGCCTGTGACATTAAATACGGTCGTCAGTATTATGATTACCAAGAAGGAACCATTGTCTGTTTTGCCCCAGGTCAGTAAGCTGGTGTAAGTACCCATTGAAGATGAAAATCAATCCGGCTGTTTATGGAATCGTTTTCCATCCGGACCTGATTCGCGGCACCTCACTTGGAAAAGATATTAAAGAAATATACTTTCTTCTCTTTGCGCAAAGTAACAGGAGGCTTTACATCTTTCAGATCAGGAAAAAGAAAGTAGTGATGATGCTGAAGAAAAATCAGTATCGAACTTTGAGCATGGTATCGATAAAACATAGCAAAAGCATTAATCGCCATGAATATCGAACTGTTACTGAACTACTGTATGCGTTTTTATGAACGGCAGTTTATCACCCGGAACAGTGCCAATAAAGATGCTCTTACAAAGTTTGAACAACTTCTGGACGAATATTTCCAGATCAACTTCCATACAGAACGGTTTACCTTCCGTGAAGTACTTTGCTGATAAGTCTATCTCTCCCCAACTACTTTGGTGATATGGTAGAAACAGGAAAAACTCCACAGGAACATATTCAGACCAAAGTAATCGAACTAGCCAAAGAACGTCATTGTCGATACGGAAGAAAAACCGTCAACCAGATAGCTTATTCGATTTAAGTTCCAATGCCACAACATCTCTGCAGATTATTCAAAAGACGCGTAGGATGCACGCCTAATGAATACAGCTTTGCAGTGAAATAAAAATAGAGGTATAAACATAAAAAACAATTTGATATGTATTTAGAAAATATTTACTCTCCCGCAGACGTAAAGAAGTTAGCGTTTCAGGAACTGAATGATTTAAACGAAATCCGTGCATCCCTCTTACAAAAACTGAGTGAACATGGCGGGCACTTCATGGCCCTACTTCGGAATGGTAGAAGCGACCATTGCCCTGCACTATGTTTTCAATTCACCGAAAGATAAAATTGTATATGATGTATCACATCAGAGTTACGTACATAAGATGCTGACCGGACGTAAAGATGCTTTTCTCCATCCTGCTGAATATGACCATGTATCCGGCTACTCAGAACCACAGGAAAGTGAACATGATTTCTTTGTGATCGGTCATACTTCTACTTCGATCAGCTTGGCAAGCGGACTGGCAAAGGACGTGACCTGACAGGTGGCAACGAAAATATCATCGCTGTAATAGGCGACGGTTCACTCAGATGTCCATTGCCGAGAATCATGGCGGGCTATACCGCAATCTGCAACAGTTACGCGAAACGGAGGGGCAGGCTCCCTGCAACTATTTTAAGGCAATGGGATATGATTATCTCTATGTGAAGGATGGCAATGACGTGGAGCAATTGATAGAGGCTTTCCGTGAAGTGAAGGACAAGAAGCATCCGGTTGTGGTACATATCAATACCTTGAAAGGTAAGGGATACAAATTGGCGGAAGAGCAAAAAGAACGTTTCCATTACAGTGTTCCGTTCGACCTTGAAACCGGCAATCTGACCGGTGAGTCTGGAGAGGGTGAAGACTATGCCGACCTTACCGCCGGTTATTTGTTGCAGGAGATGAAGAAAGACCCGACTGTGGTGGGCATCACCGCAGGTACACCTACGGTATTTGGCTTTACACCGGAGCGCCGCAAGGAGGCAGGGCGGCAGTTCATCGATATGGGCATTGCCGAGGAGCACGCCGTTGCCATGGCGTCTGCCATTGCCGCCGGTGGCGGGAAACCGGTATTCGGGGTGTACAGCACTTTCATCCAGCGCGCCTACGACCAGTTGTCGCAGGATCTTTGCATCAACAATAATCCTGCACTGATTCTTGTCTTCTGGGGAAGCTTATCGAGTATGAATGATGTTACCCATCTTTGTCTTTTTGATATTCCGGTCATCGGTAATATTCCGAATATGGTTTATCTGGCACCTACTTGTCGTGAGGAGTATATGGCAATGCTGGAGTGGGGCATCCGTCAAACGGAACATCCGGTTGCCATTCGCGTGCCGGCCAATGGGGTTGTCCGCAGGAATGTAGAACCGGAGAAGGATTACGGCAAGCTGCTGAACCGTTATGAGGTGTCCCATCGTGGAGAGAAGGTCGCCATATTGGGACTGGGCTCTTTCTATCAGTTGGGCGAAGCCGTGGCTGCCCGGTTGAAGGAAGAGAAAGGAGTGGATGCCACGCTTGTCAATCCTCGCTACATCACGGGTGTGGACGAGGCTTTGCTCGATGACCTGAAGCGCGACCATACACTGGTCATTACTCTTGAGGACGGAGTGCTGGACGGTGGCTTTGGCGAGAAGATTGCCCGTTACTATGGCGCTACAGATATAAAAAAGTGCTCAACTATGGAGCTAAAAAAGAATTTGTAGACCGTTATGATATACAGGAACTGCTTCGTGCCAACCATCTGACGGATGAACAGATCGTAGAAGATATCCTATCACTCATTGGCTGATAAGCTAAAGCCCAACTGAGAAGCAATATCCCCTACCGTAGATTTAGTGGAACTCAGCAAGGTTCGGGCTTCATGATCAATAACTCATTAATAATCGTATTCACACTTTTTTCCCGTTCCGGCACGAACGATACGCGCAAGGTACTGCTCACTGATGGCCAGCTTATCCGCATAGAAACTAACGAAATGCTCTTCTCTGAAGTTTCGGATAACAAGCGCATGAAATTCCTGTAAAACATGGTCTTTACGACTGACCTCCTTTTTATGATGGTCTTCGGGAAAGAAAATCGGCTATATCCAAAAATAAGGCATTGCAAAGCCGCCTGTATTCGCCGGAAAAGAAACTGATGTTTTATATTCAGCAAACGCATCAACACTTCCAGTTCATTACGAATGATTTGAGCTTCGTATGCTGTCAGCTGTATGGTATATTGTTTATTCTGCCTCATCGTTGCCAAACAGAATAGCCGTTATCTGGGTAAGATAAGAGTCATCTGTCCGCATGGACTCGGAAATGGAGAGGGTGATAAACTTAATATCCGGACTCGAATAAAGATGGTCGGTGAGATAATTCGCTCCATGAACAAGCTAAACATATCAGGCTCTATCACAATAAATTCCCCATTCAACAAAATCTCGGAACGACCTTCAAGAACGAGTATCATATAAAGTTCACGATTAAAAGTAACGTTCGTTTTCCGGATAGCTCCTGTCCTTATATTCACTCATAAAGCAGACTACCTCCTCTTTATAATGAGGAATTTCCGGATGTTCCTTTAATAACTGCTTATTATCAAAAATACGAGATTTTACCATTTATACCCTCCTTCTTTTCGACGTAAAAGTACAATTTGTTTCGGATATGACAAAAACTGTGGAATCGGATAACTTATATCAGACAGAAAAAACGGGACCTTTGCATATTCTTTCTTTATAGAATGAAGAACAATACGATTATATAAGATAGATAAGATATGGGAATGAAAGACGTTTTTAAAAGGTATTTGGTATTTGTTATCGGATTGTATTTTCTGGCTGCCGGAATAGTGTTGATTGTACGTTCCGCATTAGGAACCACACCTATATCCAGCATCAATTCATCCAGCCACCTTTAGTTGGGTATCTCTCCTTTGACTACTGTTTCCGGATTATTGGCAACCTTGACGATAGGAATACCAAAAACCAGTGAAGGATGGTTTGTTCCAACGACGACCTTCAGAATGCCTACTTGTGTGAAGTATTTCTGACCGCTGAACAGTATTTCAACATTCATGTAGACGGCCATCACTGTTGAAACGGGTATCAATCACAATGCCTTCGCAGTTGTTATATTTTCCAAGAATGTCCGAGTATACAGTACGGAAGCTGTCATCTCCCATCGACTGAATATGAACATATCCCAAACGTCCTTTCGACCATTTTTCAACATCTGCACGTTGTTTTTACCCAACGTTTGTATAACAATCCATTCAGTTGCCCGTTGGTGACCGGCATCACCACTTCTTCCCAACGCTCTTTATTTTTTGTGGATTGTGAGATTGAAATCAATGTTTTCTTCTGCTTTTATTATTCAGCAAACAAGTTATGTCATTATCCAGGGTTATCCTCTTCTCCATTAATCTTTTCAATGATGCAACCAGCCTTTTACTTTGGTACGTGAATGATCGAACGGACCTTTTCTATTATTTCGGCAATCTGCATTCCTTTTCCCTGATAATTCCCAGTCGAACAAAGTCCGAAGTTAAGTGACATCTCCTTTTCCTTTGGGAGAATAACGTCCTCCGGTATGTAGAAACATTCAGCTCACCCAACCACTCACTCAATAATTCTGCAAAGTCATAATTGTTATCAATATGAGGCAGGAACTTATGATAAGCATTAGTCCTGCCTCCCAGTCTGACCTGCATATTGACATTGTAGAAACGTTTTGATGTTGTTTGTACATTGTCAAACATTGTTTTACGTCTGGCAGCCAAATCTCATTTTCATTTCAGCCTGATAGCTGATGCACTTCAACGCACCACTTGGCATCCATCTTTTTGCATAATCCGGCTTCCCAACAAAAAATATCTCCTTTTTTGTCCAGCATCAACGATGCCCAACCGGTATTGAGTTTGTGCAGACGCTTCGTATCTTTTCACGGAGATTCATTTTCCAAAGGTCATATCCATCTTCGAACGCAGAGAAATAGTAAAGATCTTCCCCGTCTTTTGAAAGTATGGCACTACCCAAGTCGGATGAATTGGGAGTCAGACGCACGATACGGTCTTCAATGCCGTTCAGTCGACAAGCATTCTTTTTGGTCTCGGCGGCCTTTATCCTTTGTGCTATCTTGTCTTTTTGTCAGCATTTCCTTTATCTGCTTTTTTCCGCTCTTAGACTTCTTTCCGTCTTTCGTCTTATCATCGGCTTTCTCCTTTGCCTTCTTCTGTTCCTTTTCAAATTCCTTTGAGTAATTCGAAATCTTCCTTACCAAACGGTAACGATCATAAGCATCCTGATTGAGAAACACCAACATCACATCTTGCTGCGATCCCTGCGGAAGCGTGCGCACGCATACCATGTTCTGGCTTAAAAGAATATTCCCATCGAGTACCAACGCGAGCACCACTGATATATCCACTCATTTCGTCGATTAGTAATTGCCCCTCCCGTGCGCTGACAATGCCTACATCCGAATAAGGATCGTGGCGGTTGCCTATAAATTCAAAGTGAACCATTTACCATCAGGCGACCATTCGTAATCAAATCCTCCTCCGGTGTTATACCATGTAGAATCATCCGTTACCCGACGTACCTTTTTGGTTTTCTCAAATTGAGTACCATCAAACGATTACGGTCTTCGATAAAAAGCCAATTTTTTGCCATCCGGTGAATATTGCGGATAGCACGTTCTACCGTTTTGGACGGTAGTAATACTTCCTTCAATAAGAGTAGCATTAGAAATTCGGGTCTTCTTTACGACTTATTTTGGCGGTATAAAGTTGCCAATCACCAGTTCCTTCGCTGGCATAAACCAGTGTCCGATTATCCGAGTAAAAAGAAACGGCAGCTTCTTTTGCCGGAGTATTTGTGATTTGTTTGGTGGTAGCATAATCAGTTGAGCAACACCGTCAATGCGCCGCAATAAAAGCAACTTGCTTTACCGTCCGGAGATACAGAAGCGGAAGTTGCTCCCTGTGAGAATTGCCCTGGCGTAGCAAGCTGCTGCTCATCATCACGGACAAGTTCACGCATTTTTCCACGGGTAACTAGACTCTCTGCAAGTAACTCTTCACCATCATAGTATAACATAAGGTACCTTTATCGCTGACATACAAAACGTACCGGGTGAGTTTCCTCTTTAGTAGTCACAGCTTTCTACTTCCTGTGGGGTATTTAAAGGAAAGTATACACATTGAAGGAACCTCCATCACGCTCACTTAAAAACAGATAAGCATTACCATCAGGTGCATACACAGGATTACGGTCCTCTCTCCTCCCCGGTTTGTGGGTTCGTATGTTTTCCGTTTGGGTATTATATAACCAGATATCTCTCGTAATGGAAGAAGTATGATGCTTTCTCCATTCATCCTCAAAACCTTTACGATCCTGATAAGAAAATTTTCCCTGTTTATCAAAACAGACCAGTTCGGCAGGAGTGCCCAGCACTTGCTCGGTACGTCCGCCGGCAACAGGAACTTTATATAATTCCGTCATTGCTCCTGTAGGAAACAGGGCACTTGCTTGCCGGATCCTGTATAGAGGCAGAGAAAAGACATACTTTCCATCCGGGTAAAAAGTTGACGGTATTTCTGATGCAGAATGATAGGTCAGTCGCCGGGCGGCACCTCCGTCGGCAGGCATAATGAATAAGTCAAAATTTCCATTCCGGTCACTGGCAAACGCAATTTGTTTGCCATCTGGCGACCAAACCGGATTGGCTTCATAAGAGGGGTTTGTGTGGTGAGTTGAACAGCTGTTCCTCCTTGCAGGGACTTTATAAATGTCACCTTTGTAACAAAAAACAATTTCCTGATCCATCCGGTGAAATACGTGCATCACGCATCCACAAAGGGGTAATAGCATAGCTGGATAATGCAGTCAGTACCAGCGCTAAAGAAGTTATAAGTTTCTTCATATCAAATTATTATAAATTTATTCCGATAAATCGGTTTGAATTAGTTTTTCCTGTAATTATAAAATGTGCTGTCACCAAAGTCTTTATAAAAAGAAGGCATATTTATCCACCCGTACAATGACAAACGCCAATCTGTCGGGGAAGATATTCGTGCAAATAATCAGCAATAACCTGATATTTGGATTCTTCTGCATTATGAATATGAAATCCCCTAAAAGCAAATTACAGGAGATTCGGGAAAGGCAGTTCGAACCGTACGCAAAAATATTGGTTATTCCCCCGGTGAGAACAGGCAACTTAAAATGGAAAGTCCTTCAGGCTCAACCAGTACCATAGCCAATTCATCCTGAAAAGTATCCGGTATTTAGATCCATCTTCTTTTGAACCCAAAACGTTCAAAATGGTATCTGCCTGATTTATAATATCCACAGAGGGAAAAAGAAACTCCGGGAACCAGTTCGGTCTGTTCATAATAAAGGGAAACGGGAAACGGATCGAGAGCGTGTATGCATTTTCATCCATTCTCACGTTCATCCTTGAATTTAGGAGAAAAAACACTTCGCGTTTGCAGACAACCGTTGCTTCGCGCATTTAGTTCAAAAAATAACGTAGTCCACCCGTATGGTCACTGTGACCATGAGATAATATAAATAATCTACTTTTTGCAAGTCAATATTCAATAACCGGGCATTACGGATAAACAAGTCGGATGCTCCCGTATCGAAAAAGTAACCGATGTCCCGATGTCTCAATATAAAGAGAAAAGACCATGCTCTGCCTGCAATTTACGTCCATAGACACAATTCTCTACAAGAGTCGTTATTTTATAGCCCATGATACTTAGTTTAGTTATCAAACGAATTATACAAAATAAAAAGTTCTGCCACAAAATTATAATAATTCTGTGGCAGAACAAGCAATCCAGTCAATTAAGTAATCGTAAAAAGGGGAAAAAGGTGAGGGTAGTGAGGAGGAATTGCAACCTTTTATTTTATATTTTATTTTTTCCTATCTATATTTTCTCTAAAAAAACACGAATGTTAGAAATCCTCCCTCACTACCCTCACCTTTTCCCTCTTCTTATAAAATTTATGGAAAATCTGGGAAAACATAACTGTCTTTTCCAGATTTCCCGTCAGGTTTTAAAAGTTAAGTTCGAAACTATATTTTAAATATTCGAACAAATCCATTTATCATATTCTTTATGAATATCTTTAATATGAAAACAAACAGTTACACCATCTTTCCCATATTATATGCTTCCTGCATATAGGGAGTATCTTTTATTTCTCCTACCTTCCAGGCACCTATTCCATAGACCGTCCCTTTTTCCAGTGGTCCTTCCAAGCAATCGAGGAAGCCACGGAAGCCGTCGATAGTACGCTCCATCATTGCTTTATCGTTTTCTGCTGCCGCAATAATGAAATAAAATTCCTTATTCGTTATTTCCGTATAACGTGCACAACAACGGTCAATCATAATCTTCATCTGTCCGCACATCGTATAGAAATAAACAGGGGTTGCCATTACAATCACATCAGCCGCAATCATTTTCTCTACAATTTCTGCTGCATCATCTTTCTGCGGGCAGGGTTTGCCATACATGCTGCAAACACTACATCCCGTACAAGGATGAATTGCTTTCTCTTTCAGAAAAAATCTTCTCTACTTCATTGCCCGCCTCAATAGCACCTTTCATAAATTCATCACAAAGCAAATCCGAATTACCACCTTTACGTGGACTGGACGAAATTATCAAAACTTTTTAGCCATAACTTTCTTTATTACTTTCATCTTTCAGAATTAATCAGTCTTTTCACTCTGCAAAATAGACAATTTATAACATAGCGAATGTATATAAATTCATAGAGAAATATACCCAGATTACAGATTCAAACATAACAAAAGATTTTTTTACCAATATTTAATTTATATCTTTGTCCACAATACGAACAACATGATACAATGAAAAAAATACAACTGACCGACACACGTAAAGAAAAGCTGTTTCAAACCCCCTTTTCCGGAATTTGCCCTTAAACATTAAAGAATCCCTATTGGAGAAACTAGATTTCGTAGTCTATATAGCAAACAAGAAAGAGATAGTTGTTACGCAGGAACGCCTTGCAACAAACTGTATGTGTTGTTGGAAGGAAATTGCGCACGGATATTATCGACGGACTGGGAAATGAAGTGATGATTGAATATATCATTGCGCCACGCACTTTTGCCACTCCACATCTTTTTTAGCTCGGACAACACATTGCCGGTTACTTTCACTGCCCTTGAGGACAGTGTGATACTTATGGCAACAAAGGATTCTACCTTTAAAGTTATCAGCCAGGACCCGCAAGTATTGCACAATTTTTCTGCATTGCAGGCAATTGTGCAATATCTGTACCGTATCACGTCTGAAACCACTCTCCCGCAAGACTGTCCGGGAAAGATTTATCGTTTATCTGTTCGAGCACAAGAAGAAAGATTCCTGATAGTGAGATTACACATACGCAATCCCAACTTGCCGAATACCTGAATGTATCACGTCCTGCCTTATCGAAAGAAATTAATAAGATTATCAAAGGAAGGCTTATCACTATGGAAGGAAACGGTGGAAATTTTGAATAAGGCCGCTTTAGAGAAATTCATATAATAAAGAAACAGGGGGCAGGGTTGAAACTAAGGAATAATTTGGCTCTTATATCGAAAACAAGTTAAATATATAAATGAGCCGAAGAGAAATAAAACTGTTTTTTGCTATATTTGCAATCAGAAAGAAAAGCAAAAAAAATATGACAGATGAACAATTAGGGCAAATGAGCTTATCTTCAATTACAACGATGTATTCTACAGCTTCTTCTATGATGACCTCAGCGGCTGCGTGCATCGCTCCCGCGAATATGCCATCAATTACGTCTATTCGGGTGAGATGATTCTCGACAATGGCAATGAGCAAATTCATGGAAAATAGATATTCTGGAATTTATGAGCGAGAACTACATGTATGAGTTCACAATGGAGGAAATGGCTCATTATACCGGGCGCAGCCTTGCCACGTTCAAGCGGGACTTCAAGAAGATAAGTGACCTGACACCTGAAAAAGTGGCTTATCCGCAAGCGTCTTGAGGTGGCTTACAACAAGATGAAGGAAGGCGGTAAAAGGTTGTGGACGTCTACGCAGAAGTTGGGTTTAAGAATCCTTCCCATTTTTCAACCGCATTCAGAAACAATATGGTATATCACCGACAGCCATAATTGCATAAGATTCTTATTTATTGTAAATCAGGATAGTTTTATATTGAGCTTTTGAGCAATACTATTTGAGCCTCACAGCAATGCCGCTGTGGGGCTTTTTACCTTTGCGCTGTAAAATAAGAAAGAATAATTCAACAACTATTTAAGTAATAGCAGAATGAAAACAGCGAATCTTACATCCGTGGCAATCGCAGCCTTGTTAGGAATCATCATGCTTGCGGGCGCAGGCTGCAAATATGTAAAGCAAATCAAGAAACAAGTGATAATATGGAAACATTGAATCTTACTCAAGAATGGGACAAGAAATTCCCGCAAAGTGACAAGGTAAACCACCGCAAGGTGACGTTTAAGAACCGTTACGGCATCATACTTGCTGCCGACCTCTACGAACCCAAGAATGTTGAAGGCAAACTCGCTGCCATAGCTGTGAGCGGTCCTTTCGGAGCTGTAAAGGAACAGGCATCCGGTCTTTATGCACAGACAATGGCGGAACGTGGGTTCCTTACTCTTGCATTTGACCCCTCATATACCGGTGAGAGTGGCGGTGAACCTCGTAATGTAGCTTCACCGGACATCAATACCGAAGATTTCAGCGCAGCAGTCGATTTTCTCACAGCATTGCCTAATGTGGATGCAGAGCGTATCGGGATTATTGGTATCTGTGGTTTCGGTGGGATGGGACTAAATGCTGCTGCTATGGATACACGTATCAAGGCTACAGTGGCTTCGACGATGTATGATATGAGCCGTGTGAATGCCAATGGTTATTTCGATGCAGAGGATAGTGCCGACGACCGCAACAAAAAAGGGAGATGATGAATGTTATCCGTACCCGTGACGCGCAGAGTGGTACAATCACTCCCGGTGTCCATGGGTTGCCTGACAGCATCACCGGTGAAGAGCCACAATTCGTCAAGGATTATTTCGATTATTACAAGACTAACCGTGGTTTCCACGTTCGCTCTATCAATTCAATGGTGCATGGAGTCCTACGATGACGCTGTCTTTTATCAATATGCCACTATTATCTTATATTCATGAGATTTCTCGCCCTGTACTTCTTATTCATGGTGAAAATGCCCATTCGCGTTAAATAAGCATAACCACTTGTTGATGTTCATCCTCTACACCCCGGAGTATTCGGAATATTAACACTGAAATGGGTAGTGGGGCATCATCCCCATCATTGCCGAAACCTTCGGTGTTACGGTGCCGGATGTGGCTGGGACGGTCAGCCTCTTTGCGCTGACTACCTTCTCTGCTCCCGTCGATACCGTTACTCACGAGTAAACCGTAAAACGGTCATGGCGGTGCTCATGCCTTGTCCGCTGTGTTCGTGATTTTCCAACCTCGTTTTCGGTCTTCACGACGAACTGCGTACCGTTGATAACCCGTGCGATTCCGGCATTCTTTCATCCGCTCTATGTATCCATCGCTTTCTCAACCGCAGCCTCTTCCGTTAGTCGAGGATGCTCAGCCGCTTTCCAAAATCTTTGCCGGGTATCGGCAGGAATGGTGCTCGGAGTGCCCGTGACGAGCTACATCGCCAGTGAATTTTCATTCTCTGCAGCAATGGTATACCGTTGTTAATACATTTGTACTGCTCGCTACTATTTTCCTCATACCGTCCATGCCCGTTAAAGGAACGGTTATCGTATGGCACACAACTCAGCGTTTTAAAGAAAAAGCCCGCATTGTGGAACCTTCCTTGCGGCATTACTGATGTAAATGCAGCCATGTTCGGATTTGCCAGCTACTTGTCCGATTGGCCTGATAACGGCTACAGATGTCTCCTTCAAGGTAATCAGCCTTCTGCTGTTTGTTTACGGCATGGCAAACTATCGTCGGAAATAGTCAGCCGGAAAAGTTGTTGGCACAACATCCTTTCGCCACGTTGAAATACGTACCGCCTGCCATCATGGCGATACTTTATCTCGTACTTACGGGACTAGGGAAACTGACCATACCAACGTCAATCAATCGTCATTCTGATATTGGGAATATTCGCAGGTGGCTGGCAAATAACGGGAATCAATTCATGGTATCTACGTCGGCAACCGAAGCACCTGATTTTGCTAACG
>VOFH01003063.1_pt1 | contig 19680 bp, 30 predicted proteins | sample 5384091 | NCBI WGS metagenome assembly VOFH01 (sample SAMN12384727, study PRJNA508395) | human gut metagenome | isolation source: healthy gut G | host: Homo sapiens
TAGCTTGGTATAACCTCGATTTTCCTTGTATTTCCTAGTGTTCCAAGCATTTTCCCTTAGAATCCTTTCTCGGTATATCTTAGCATATTTTTTCTTATCTTGGTAGGTAAAAGAGGTACAAATGGAAGTAAAATTTACCACTTGTACCTCTGCCCCTTTTCCCACCGACTGCTTTTAAACTCCACTCACTCGCTTTAATTCTCGCTTGGCATACTCCATATCTATCAGCGCCATTTCCTTTTTACCTGTTCCCTTACCTTCAGCTTTTCCAATTCGTCCTTTGCGTCTGCTAATTTTAAATGCGTATACACATTCATTGTAACGCTGATGTCAGACTGTCCCATGAGATATTACAATGTTTTTACGGCTATTCCCGATTTTGCCATATTTGTACAATAGGTATGCCTACATATATGGGGTGTAATCTTTGGCAATTCCACCTTATAAATTTTATTGTATTTTTCAACAGAGTGTTGAAACTTCTTTTCCCAATGATACGCTAACATTGGCTTTCCCTATCATCCAAGAACAGAAAACCGCTGACCCCATCAATCATCTGCTCCATCTTTGGCTTTTTCCTGCTTGAAATGACACGCTTAAATGCTTCGTACACCTCGTCACTCATTGGCAGTACCCTTGTTCCTGCTGTTGTTTTTTGTCTGCTCAACGTACGCTTTCTTTCCACCAGTGTACTGCAACTGCTTATTAATATCTATTGTCCGCTCCTGCAAATCTATGTCCCGAATTGTCAGTCCACATAATTCGCTGATACGCAATCCTGTTTTAAACAAGATAAACATACCATCATGGAACTGATTGAAATATTCATCTTCTTTGATGAACTTCAGAAAATCACGGTCCTGCTTTGGTGTCAGAGCGTCACGCTTAACAGAATCATCTATTAACACCTTTGCCAATTCAAAATCGAATGGATTTTTACAAATCATCTTCCACAGCCATTGCAAAGGCAGGTCTTATCACACCACGAATACTGTGTATGGATGAATAACTGCGTCCACCGTCCTGCAAGTTCTTCTATTTTTGTTCAGATGTTAATGTAGCATTACTCAAATTAATGTTATTAGCGACCGAATTCGTTAACTGTAATTGATTCACCTGTGTTTGGAGATTTTGCAACAAGCCTTTTACCTCTTCTGTCTCCTTTTGAACTTCTTTTTTGATTTTAACACCTAGAAATTCCATCTCCGAAAACAGAGGTAATAAAAGTAATATAAGCCATAATATAAAAATAAGATTTCTAGCATTAAGTTCCTTCAATTCATATATATCAAAACGATAACACCATACATATGTAGAACTAAGCACTAATAAGATAATGTACCAACATTTCGTTTTTATGAGTTTCCACAACTTTTTTCATAAATAACTTCATACTTGCAAACACCTCTTAATTCGATATTCTTTTAATCATAACACTTTTTATATATAACGATAGCATTTATCTTTTAAGTCATTAATTATTAATAGTATCCTTTTATATCCTACACTACTATATATCTTGTCTCTGAAAGAGCATGACATTTGTTTCACTTGGAATTCCCACATACAAACTTGGTTGGCAAAGAAATACTTTTAATTTATTAAGTGGTACCCTTATAACATCGCTTCTCTTATTATATGTATCTGTAAAAATCACCAAGATTTCACCCTTTGAAGTCGCTTCTATATTAAAATTTCCATGCATTAATGAATTTCTTATTCTTTCAACAACATATTTTTGTGTCCCATCTTTCTTTATACTATTGTCAATTACATATTTTCTTAACGCTTCTTCATCATAAAAAACATTGAAACATCAACCTTTGCATAATCTAATTTCTCATAATCATCATCCTCCGTTCTTAATGCAAAATTCATTATTTTCATAAGAGTAAATCCAATATCAAAAGCAATTACAGCAGATTCATCCTCTTTCAATTCTCCCAATTTTTGTTCAAAAAGAGGTTCAGCTTCCTTAATTTGAGTTTTTGAATACTTACCACAATTCAAAAAAACATAATATTCATATAACACTTCGTTTAACTGTCCAATATGAACTAAAAAATTCGATATTTCCGTTTCGAAGTCAAGAAATGTTTTTAATCCATAAAAGTATTTATTCTTATCATTAAGCTCATAATTCTTTGCAATTCTTCTAAAATGGTTTTCATTAATTTTTTCACTTATCTTATATTCTTTTATATCAAATTTATTTTTATTATCAGATAGGTAAGCTGGCAAATCCACCATATCATTCATTCTTTTTTTATCAAATTGGCTATAGAATTTTCCGAATATCCATTATAAACTTCATCTACACCCTTAAGAGATGTAATTTCATAGTATCTCATTCTTAATGTTTTTCGCATATTCTTCATTGAGTATTTCATAAAAAAAGTATTTCTAAATGGTATTCCAAAACTGTAATTACTAAAGAAACTTTTTACAAATTCGTGCAATATTGGTTCAAAAACAATTCCCACATCTTTACGAACACCTTTATCTTTATTATAAAGATAATAACAGATAAGCTGTCCACTCTCTTGAAATTGAAAATTACCATATTGCATATGAGCAAGTGCATTACGAATTGTCCACACTTGATCCCATATTCTTTTGGCTTTCCCTTCCATTGAATGATATAACCCTACATCCTCTATTTCTGAAAACAAATCCTCATTTCGTATATAATTAATATAAGGAATTAGCTGTGGGTCATCCGAAACTTTATCTATAAATTTTGCAAAACAATATTCATCTTTGTAATATCTATTAAGTTTTTCTTTATTAATCAATAACAAACATCCATCAACAAATACTCTAAATCTCCCAAAATCAAACCCGCTATATTGAGCAAATTCTCCCTTTTTAAACATTTGAATTATCTCATCAATTCTAATTCCATTTGCATAAAGATTTTCGTACATATTAATTAGTACAATATTATTGTTAAAATAATTGTTCATTTGTGCCACTTCTCCCTCTATTTCATTGCTATTGTTTTGGATTGGGACTTATCTACCGTTGTTATTTTGCCTTTTTCTCTAAAAATATCCTACTTACTCACAAAACCGAAATAAGTAAATCACAGGTAAATACTTAATTACAAATTGTTCAAAAGCCCAATTTTACTAGATATTCTCCACATTTATTATAGACTGCCGTGGCAGATGAAAAGTATTTTTATCATTGTTTTGTTTCTCCTTGATTTGTCTCGGAATGCCCTGTTTTGCAAAGGTTTCCGGGGTTATTGTGATATGCTCTGAAATTACAGATTGTGGCAGATTGGAGCAGAACCCTGCAAGTTGTTACTACCTGTTAGTAGTAAAGTTAGTAGTAAAACGGAATGGGTTACTACTAAGGATTTTGAATAAATTCTTTTGTTTCTTTTTCTACATCCTGCCATATATTAGAAGGCATCTCAGCAAAGTTATAATAAGTTCCAAAAGAACCATATGACGAATCTGCATTTTCTGGTTTTACAATTCCTCCCAAGCATCTTGAATCATTAAAATCTACTGCAAGTCTGTACATCGTCCTAATTGCTAACATATATTCATCAACATTTTTCAAAGAATTATCAGCAAAAAAATGCTTTTGCACTACGCTTTGCCCTTTCAATATCTTTAAATTGAAAATATCCTTGGACATCACAAGTACCAGGCACCCTATACTTCGGTGCATTCAACGAAATATCAGCAAATTTTTCACACACATTATAAAAATCCATGTATTTTTCTTTTAATACATTGAAAATCTCCATATCCTTTAGTCTTTCATTTTCAATCAATGAATAATAAAATTGTTCTTTTGAATTGCTTATTCTTCCCATTATGCGTCAACTCCTTTTCTTCCTGCTTGCTACAGGCAAAAAAATTTTCTGCTTCTCCCCTCATTAAAAGTCTGTTCCTCTTCATCTTTCAATGACTTTTGAGCCTCTTTGTATCCTTTTTTATCTGTTCCCGGATATTTTTATTTATCTCTGACCATATGCACTGAATTTCATCTCTTCTTGACCTTATATCACTCAAAGGCAAATCACAAAAATCTGTTATCAAAGACGAATATGCTTCTCGAACATCCCACAATTCATCTGCTGCATCCTTATGTTTTTTTATTCGATCATCCAAGTTACTATCTTTCATATATAAATTAAGTCCTAATGACAATGCTGATGTAATCCCACCTATCCACGCTAACAGATACTGATTTGTTATAACAGTCGCCAAAAATCCTACCGTTGAAACTGCCGTAAGTATTATCTGACTAATCTTAACTCCTTTATTTATACGCTCTAATCTATTCTGTATTTTATGGTGAGTTGTGTATGTATAAACAACTTTCCCATGCAAATCTATTATCTGATTCAATAATAATTCCTGATTTTCCTCCATAGCACTTTCTACCTTTCTGCACTATACCATATATCTAAGCACTTTTCCCAATACATCCCAGCCTTTTGATGCATCCACCTTCATATTGCTTCCGGGTGCTTGTATCTGCGGTGTAATATATCCATTCAAAGAAATTTCATTATAATATTTCAACATTGCTTCCTCGAAAGTTTCTCTACATCAGACGGTTGCTCTCCATCACGTAAAAAATGCCATTCCTTAATAGCATTGTGCATAAAAGAATCAATCAATATTCTGACAAATGATAACTTTGGAAATTGTTGTCTCTAATATAACGAATATGTTTACACGCATCATACAGAAGTCCATTCGATTGTTCATTTTTTCTTTTATCGCATACTGCTCTGCTTTGGGATTGGTTGACATCCAATTTCCTCCCATATGGCTATCCGGATATTTATATGTTCCATCCCATCCCCAAATAGTATTATTTTTAAAAGCTGGTAATATTTCAAATTTCATACCATCCGAAAACTTTATAACAACAACTTGTCCATCTCCCCTAATATCTGTTCTAGGATATGTGTCCAATATTGCATTTTTAACAGACTGTAAAAGTCTTGATGGTCCATTTCCATATATATTCGAAAAGTGATTATATTCGGCATCTGGTAATTCAATTAACACATCCAAATCACTTGTATTGATTGCTGTTCCTCTTCCATATGATCCGACATAAAAACTATGTGCCGTATCACTTATACTATTCCAAAATGTCTGATTCACCGCTTTTGTAATTCTTTTATATCGCACTGATATCAATGATCGTGTATCTAAATCAATCACATGCTCATTTTAGTAACTCTATAGCTCATATAATTTCACCCTTTCTGAATATAATTTCAATATTGTCTGTTTCAATTATTATATCGTCATTTTCACTTCTTTTCCACAGAAAAAAACGCCCCAGCCTAAGCCAGAGCGTCATCTCTTTTCCATATCAAATTACCTTAAACATCTTCTGCGACATTGGTTTCTCTTCTTCTGTTCAACTTCTGCCTGTGCTTTCCTAAACTCTTCCATCCGTTTCAATTCTTCCTCTGCGTCATCGAATCCGATATGCGTGTACACATTCATTGTGACTGATATATCCGAATGCCCCATGAGGTACTGCAGCGTCTTTGGATTCATTCCCGATTTTGCCATATTCGAGCAATAGGTGTGTCGGCATACATGTTCCAATAGTTCATCTGTTATCACAAACGGTGAATTGGCATTTAAGACCTGATTTCTTTTATATAGTCTTTTTTGCAAAAGCTCCTTACTGGCTTTCATATAGATAAGCTCCGTTTCAGCGCCTGCTTTTTGAATCAGTTCTTTATAAATATTCCGATTTTCCTTACTCCAGAAACTAAAATCAATCACAACATCTTTTCCCTGCTGAATCAGGGATAGCAGCTTTTTTTGAAGCGCAGCTTCCACCTGCTCTGACAATTTTTCATATTGTTCCTCCGGATAATCAATTCCCTTTCTTCCATAAAGTTTCCACATTTCTTCATCAATGGAAAGTCGGATATATCCTTCCTGTTCTTTTTCTTGGCATAAGTAGTCTTTCCCGAACCACATACACCGCACATCATAATAACCTTGCTCATAAGACCCCTTTTTCTTTTTCCGAAACGGCATCTATCAATTTGCACTACAAAGCAGAAAGTTCTTCAATCGCTTTATCTAAAAAAATCATACCGTCCAGGTGGTCCAGCTCATGGCAGAAGCATTTTGCCATTTCATCTTCTCCGTCAACTATAATTTCCTCTCCATATTCATTGAGTGCCTGAATCGTGACCTTTTTGCGGACGAATTGTTTTTACAAAACGGTTCGGGGAAACTAAGGCATCCTCAACACATTCCTGCACACCGCTTTGGCTTATCATTTGCGGATTTACAAGTTTTAATCGTGTGTCGTTAAAATCAATGACAACCAACCGTTTCAAAACGCCAACCTGATTTGCTGCCAGTGCAGCTCCATTTTCTGTTTCATGTAATGTATCAAGCATATCATCTAAGAGCTGCCTGATTTTATCATCAACTTTTAGGACAGCTTTCATTTTTTTCTGCCCGGTTACCTCTTGTCTGGACACTCAAACACTTTAGAAATATCATATGCAAGCCAGATAGATGGTTCAAATTTTTCTGTTATTATAGCTCGCTTACATCAAATATCCTCAAAAAAATACATCCCCATTCCATTTGACAGGTACACTTTCCTCTATGGCATTTACGCCCTCAGCAACTTTCATCTGCTCCATGATGGTATCTAATCGATTTCTGTGCCTGTTCGTTCAGGTCTGCAAGATATGTCCATAATTCTCCGGTCAGTATCAATGTATTCAATCTGGATGGGTGGACTTCTCTTAAATATTCCCAGGTGCATCCGTCCATACTTTCCGATGGGGCGGTGTTCTTCCGGAAGTTTCAAATCCGGGATGTAGTAATCTCCGACAAGGATATAATCAATTCCGTTTTCTGTTATTCTTGGTTTCAATTCGCTCATGTTTTTAATCTCCTCATTCTGGCTCATTTTTTTTTGCAAGTCTGGCTCTCCCAGAAATATTGGTAAATCTTTGGTAAATTTGAGATTGAAACACAAAAAACGCTTAAAAACGGGGCTTATGAGACGATATGAGACTTTTTATCATGTCCGGTAAATCCTGCCGTGGCAAACAAATAGTATTTTTATCATTGTTTTGTTTCTCCTTGTTTTGCCCCAGAATGAAGGTCCATATTTGTTCCCAACAAAATGAATGTCAAATCAGAATAAATGTATCCTTCTGCTTCCATCAGCACCGTGATAGTATCCACTTCCATCAGAATATCGATAAGACTCTCCACCCTCATCATCACCATTTATAAATCCGCAGTCATCAGAAAGCAGAAAATCTTTTCCGTTATTCTTCTTTGCCATGTTCTCACCTCGATTTCAGTGTTATTATCCACCCCATTTCTCAATGCGATTTATCGTTGTACCTGCAAGCCTTCTGCAAAAGAGCTGTTGTACTTGAGCATATTCTTTCGGGCAACTTTCATTGCTTCCACAGATTCTTCTGCCTTTTTTATAGATTCTGCAATGGTTTTTTTCTCTTTGCCCTTTGCAACATCTTTCTTTAATCTGAGTTCCACAAGACCCTTTTCGACTTCAGTAATATTCTGAAGATATTGCTCATACACGCTGTTAGAAAACTCGACATCGTGTTCATCATTAAGGAAAATTTCTCGTACAGAAGTGAGCAATTTTGCCGATTGCATAATGGTATTTTTCTTACCTAAAAGTCCTGCTGAACCAACAGCACCACCGACTCCGGCACCAACCCCTATTCCAAGTGCAGCTCCGCCGCCAACAATAGCAATTGTTCCACCAAGCATTCCAGCACCGCCTGCTGCTATAGCACCTCCACCAAGATATACAAGACAGGCGCTGGTCAATGCTGCCCCACTAAGCCCGGCAAAATTTGAGCCTACCAATACCACAGCAATCGGTCCCGCAAAGGCACCCGCAGTTGCAACAGTAACTATTGAGATAACCGCAGTGATGGACAGAGACGTAATCACAGTCTTAAGGACCTCATTAAGTTCATTCATTCGCTTGTCATAAGACTTACGCAATCGTTTTACATATTCTTTTTCACAATACTTGCCCGTAAATTGCTCGTTTAGGAATCGGTCACCTTCGCTTTTTTGAAACCGTTAATCGGATTGTTCAGATGCTTGTATTTTTTGCACGGTACATCATTACCTTTTTATCCTTCTCCATTCCAAGCGGATAATACGGTTCAAACAACATTGCTTCAAGAAGAATTAATCGATACCACGGTTCATTAGGATTTTGTCCGGCAATGCACTGTTGCAATTCATCCATAGTGTACCAATGCATTTTCGCTCCAGGAACCTGTGTAAAACTCTCAAAACCATCAGAGATAAACTTCGCCCAGTCTTGAAGCCATGTAGTTTTCAGTTCTTTAACGCCTTCTCTGGTTATAGGAATGTTGGTACGCTCTATATCATTGAGTGTTTTGTAATATTCAAGGTTATAAAGTATCTCTGTCTGCTCCAACGAAAGACCGAGTTTATCCATCTGTATATCCATGTCTGCTCCTATTCTTTTATAGATATCTGCATCGGCCTTTTCTGAATGTCTGCTGCTTTATATTCTCATATACATCTCGAACCTTTTTAACATTTTTCGAGCCTTAAGTCCCCAACTCACATCAGAACCGATAGCAACCGCAAATCTTCCCACACCTACATAATTAATGGATACCCAATATTTTTTTGTGTTGCAATTGCCTCACCCATATCAAGTGCAGTAAATACCCCCGTTGAAACAGTCAGCATACGTGCAATGGTCGGGGTGTTTGCGGGCTTAACAGAATTCCAGTCAATCTTCTTCATGTCTGCAAGGCAACTCACACATTTTTCTTTCATTGCCATTGCAAGTCGTCTTATAAAATAAAATGCACGCACAATGCACTCGTTAGCAATTACCGGAACAGCCTGTTTACATAATTCCACAGCAACACCAAGTTCGCCACGCAAATCAAATTTAACAACGGACTCCTTGATAATCTGTCCATTTTCATCACGCTGCATCATAAGCGTACCGTTAAACAACTTTGAAAGAAAGAGGGACAATGACATATCATCATCGACCTTTATATCCTTGAAAAACGGTATTGCCGAAATCTCCTTTGCCAAAGCAAGGATTGGTCCAGGAATTCCCGTACCACCGGTAACACCCGCCGTGCTGCTTGACCCAGCAACATCACTTACAAGATGGAAGAACCATGTTATAGTTCCCATTAAAATCTTCTGCGGTACATCCTTTCCAATGAAAGGCTTGCTTTTTTCCGGAACATCAACAACAAGGAATACCCCGTTAACATCTGTTCCATATGATTTTTCCGTAAACTGCGTTAATAAAGAGAATGCCAAACCTACAATTGTTGGATGGTGAGCAAAATCTCTCAGATGATGTTGCAGTCCACCACCGAAATCAGGTGTATTTCCATCACTCGGAATTGGGAATCGTTTCTCCAACGCTTTCACTGCGGATTTTACATCATCAAATTTCTCGCCCTCAAACATTTCTGCTGTCTTTTTACGAAGGCATCCACTTTATCACTGGCAATACTGCGTCCATTCGTCAGATCAAACTCTCCGACCCAAAGAATGTCCAATAGGCCACAAGCAATACCACTTGCAATTGCGACAACATAATCCAAAATGGCTTTATCAAAATCAAATTCTTTTGAGCCGATAAACCCATCATAGGAGTATCAATTCATATTTTATATCCACATTTTCCTTGCTCATTTTATATTACCAAGCCTTTCTCCGCTATCTACAAGTTTCCCTTGCCCTCCATTTCCGCATCCTTACCATAATGCTAATTTATAATTTAGTCAATCATGCTTTACTAAATTATATTTTACTATATGCCATATATAAAACAGACCGCGCATCCTTATTAGATGCGCGGTAATATACGATAATCCCCTTTTGCTTTTGATACCTTTGGTATCATTTCTTAAATTATATAAAACATCTCATGAATTGTCAATAGTACTTTCATTTTTTGTCGTATTTTTCAAAAATTATAAAAGTACTATCGTCTCCCGCCACACTTCGCACAAACTCTCCAGCCTCCATGCCGCATTGGCCGGGCTGGTGGAGGGCAGCACCGTGGCTTCTATGCCGGTCAGGGGCAGCTGATATTTTCGGTAAAGCTCTCCTGCTTTGTTACCGTTGGCATAGATCCGCGTGATCTGTGATTCCGCCAGGATCCTTCGAATATCCGTCGGCTTCACATTGCGGATGCTACTGTCGCTGGATCCCTTAATATCGCAGCTCTGGATCACATCCCAGACGGCGATATGGTGGGTCAGCAGCATTTTCTTTTTCTCCTCTATGGTCTCCGGCACCGGTTCCCCGCACAGATCTGCCATCACTTTCCAAAACGGTTCTGCTTATGTCCGTAATAAAAATGGTTCTCCCGGGATTTCACCGAGGGCAATGTTCCCAGGATCAGCACCAGCGAATCCGCATCGTACACCGGTGCAAACGTGTGCTCAATATGTTCATATCCTGTCATGCTGTTTTCCTTCTTCCTTATGGCTGTCCCTGTCTTTCAGCAGATATCGGGCCGCAGGAATTTCCACGATCAGAGTAACTGCTACCGCCATCGCCGCAGACACCACGATAATCAGTATCTGATATTTCCACTGCCATACACGGTCACCTGTCATATTTGGCGGTGTATCCCCGCCCAATAAGGAATTTTTTCTTTCAGCCAGACGGCGATCATCTGATGCCAGAGATACAGATTATAGGAAAATTTGCAAAAAAGTGATGCCACCCGGTTGGAATATAGTTTCTGATAATATTCTCCCGCACAGGCCGTACTGAAAAGGAACAATGCAAACAGAAACGACTGCACCAGCCTGCTCTGCAACTGAACTGCCTGCAGATTCACATCCCCGTCGTATTTATGAATCATCCCGCTCATCAGAAAAATACACAAAACAGAGATCACTGTTCTTGCCAGCCGCGAGTATTTATTTTCTGTCACATATTTCTTCCACATGACATACAGGATGCAGCAAAGCATGCCATTGGCATAGATTCCCATAAACGTCAGAATATTATTTCCATAATTTCTCTCTTTTCCCGCAAAACAGTTCAGAATTACCGCAGTACTTGTAACGGAAATCATCAACATCACACTATAAGTGGCAAAGGCCCACTTGCGGAACAATCTTGCGATCCACGGCAGCAGCAGATAATAAATCACTTCCATCTGTACCGTCCACAACACACCGTTAAAAGAGGTGGATATATAAGTGTCCGACCAGTTTGGTGCAACGCAAAATACATGTGTCACAATATCCTTGCACAATGCTCCCACATTCCGATATTTATGCCCAGGTAAAATATAGAAAAACAGATCGATCGCCAACATAAAATAGTAAGAAGGCAATATTCTTGCTGCCCTCTTTCTGTAAAATTTCTTCGTATCCGGCCAGTCCTCTCCCAGAACAATAGATCTTGCATAAGGATAAAAATTGCAGAATGCGCTGAGCAGGATCATCATATCCACAAAAACGAATCCATATCTGACCCATCCAGCAAGGTTGATCTCTGTGATTCCAATATATTTTGTGTACTCTGTTGGAATCCGAAGATACGGTGTCAGCCATGTCTGCTGCCAGAAATGAAACCACACTACCATCCCGATGGCTATGGCACGGATTCCATCCAGCACACCGATTCTGTTTTCTATTCTGTTTTTTTCATCCATGCTGTATTCCCGCCGTTTCTGATTTTCTGCTGCTTCCTATCTGTCATGTTCCAGTCTCCATCTGATACATCTGGTGAGATAATCCACGTAATCCGCATTCTTACACATTTCCTTGCCGGGAGTATCGGAGATCTTTGCCACATCCATGCCGTTGCAGGCAGTGGTCTTCATGACAATATTCAACGGTTCCTCGCAGGTATCATTGGCAATATAGGTTCCGATACCGAAAGCCACCGTCACCCCTGTCCCGGAATGCCTTACGCAGTTCATCTGCCCGTGCAAAGTCCAGGCCGTCACTGAACAGCAGGGTCTTGCGCTTCGGGTCAATCCCCAGAGATTCATAATGAGATATCAGCTTCTCCCCCCATGCAAAGGGATCCCCACTGTCATGCCGCACGCCGGAAAACAGAGTGGAATAGGAAACAATCCTGTGGTGATCGTATCCGTCAAAGCAATTCCGTTCAAAATGCCATACTCTTTCACCCAGGCATCCAGGGCATACCAGTTGGAATATGCCGGATTGTGCTTGTGATTGCCCTGCCCGGTACACATGATCCATTCATGGGCCATAGTGCCTACCGGTGTCACGTTCCATTTCTTTGCCAGATAGACATTGGAGGTACCAATGCAGGCGGAGTCCTTATAATCCTTATTATGACCCACCAGCTCCTGTACTGCCAGTTCCTGTGCCTCTGCAGAGAGACGGCGTCTCAGACCGAATTCACTGAAATTTCCAAGGCAATACGTTCCGTCCACCAGCTTCTGTAGCTTGTCTGCCAGACGCTCCCGGAAGGAGGCATACAGCTTCTCATAGTCATAATTCATCCGGAAAAATACTTCATTAACAATAGCCAGCGTTGGAATTTCATACATAGAAGTGTTTAACCAGGAGCCTTTCGTCTCGATAGTCAGGCCACAGGCTGCATCTCTTCCGATCTCAAAATCCTCGTATCTGGGCTGCCACAGCCGTAGGAAATCCACATAGGAACCCTTGATCCATTTTACGTTTTCCAGATAAGCCAGTTCTTCTTCCGTAAAACGTAAGTCACAATAGGCCCGGATCTGCGCCTTGATCTCTTCCACCATTTCCGTTGTAAAAAATACATCTGTATTCCTGCATTTGAAGGTCCAGGTAGTCTTATAAGCGCTGAACTGGTGGTAGATACACTGTCCCATAGAGAACTTGTACATATCATTTTCCAGTAAGCTGTTGATGATCTGTGGTAATTGCATGATTTTATCCTCTTTCTCTCTTAGATTCACAACTGTGTAAATATGATATGTTCTCTAAATCACATCCGCCTGAATCGGTCCCATAGCTGCGATGGCCGTCTGGTGCGTCTGGGGTGTCACACAGGCACAGGCCTTCTCAATGACACACACTCTCGCTTCCGGTACAAATGCCTTTGCCATGACCACATTGCTTAACACACAGATTCCGGTGCAGAATCCGGTAAAATCCACTTCCATGGGATATTCACCCTCTGCTGCCTCTCCTGCTGCCGTTACCTCTTCCCAGATTGCCTTCAGCGTATTTCCAAAATCCAGACTGCCAAAAGTAGGCTTTTTCACCGTAAGGAACTGTTCCGGTGCATAATGCTCCTGTACCGCCTTCACGATATCCGGATGGATCTTATATCCTTCTGTGCCTTCCTGTCCGTGCAGAACGGGCAGACGCTTTCCTTCCTGGGTGTGCAGATAATCCGCCGTATGGGTATCCTTTGTAAAGATCACCTTGTAGTATTCCCCACTTTCTGCTGCCGCAACGATATACTTTACCGCCGCCTCGCACTCCTTGTTTCCCAGCGCCTCCGGTGATGAATTCGTTCTGTGCATCCGTGATCACTAATACTTTCTTTGTCATGTCCCTCTCCTCTTCTCGTTTTTCTATAATGATGCCGGGCAAAAGCCCCCGACTTTGCACAAAAAGCAGGCAACCGCATCCTGCGACTACCTGCTTCTATTACTTATAGAAATAATTTCTTCACTTTTTCTGCATCAAATACAACTTCCTTTACCCCGTCCACTTCGATCTGATACAGGGCATTGGCTGCCAGATGCTCCGCCGCCTGCTCAAGGTCACGGATTCCACTGGTGTTGGAATAGATCTCCACCACCGCATCCAGTCCCTCTTCGGTGAGTGTGCATTCGTTTGCCTGCAGTCCAATCCTTTTTCAGCACCTTCGGCAATGCAAATCTGGAGAAGATGATCTTCTTCTCCTCCGGTGTGTAATCCGGGATGTCGATCACTGCAAAACGGGACATTAACGGAGCACTGATCTGCTCCTTGTCATTGGCAGTGGCGATGGGGTAGACACCAAAGGTGGGAACGGTACATTCCATATAGTTGTCCGTGAATCCCAGATTGTCAAGCAGTGTCAGAAGCACATCCGCCGGATTGCCGTTACCCTTGCCGTTTGCCGCCTTGTCCAACTCATTGATGATGAATACCAGATTAGACTCTCCCGCCATGGAAAAAGCCTCCATGATAATGCCCGGCTTGGCATTGGCATAGATTCTGGAGCTTCCGGTCAGCTGCTCCGGATCGTTAATGGAACTCATGTCTAATGTTGTCCAGGGCAATTTCAGGATCCTCGCCACCGCATAAGCGATCTGGGATTTACCGGTTCCGGCCGGACCCACCAGAAGCAGTCCGTAAGCCGGTAAGGTGTGGGTACGGTTAATCTGGATAATGGTCTCCATGATCCGCTGCTTGACTCTCTCCATGCCGTACAATTCCTCGTCCAGGATCCGTCTGGCTTCCACCGGATCAATGGCTTCGAAGTAATTGCCCTTCCACTGAATGTTCATCATGATGGACAGCGCTCTCTGGGCATGTCTTCTCTCTTCCGGAGACACCTCATGGGATCTGGCCACCGCCAGATTTCTTCTGGCCCACAGGCGATGTTTTCCGGCATGGTCCTTCCGGCGCATGTCATGAAATCGGAGATACTCTGAAGGCTGGTAAGCTTCATATCATCGCCGTCTTCCTCTTCGTCCTCCCCTGTTCCTCTTCTGCGGGAGCACTGCTGGCAAACAGTCTCTCCATCATGAATTGTAAAAATCCATCTTCTGCCGAAAGCTTGGTTCCGCCGCCAAATGCAGTCTCTCGGATCTTGTATACCGCATAGCCTTCTTCCCGGTTTTCCCGGAAAGCCGGACATTGATGTGATTTTCTCCTAACCATCTGACGAGGCTTACGAATCTTGCATCGATCTGTAAAATATCGGCATAGGCACTGCTGCCCTCTTCCCTGAATTCGAAATTCGTGCGTTTGTTCTGATTGCCGAAGACACCTATAGCATGGTGCTTCCACTGCTCGCTGCTGTTGTCCAGGATCAGGATCGGCTTTTCGGGACTTGCCACAGCCTCATTGGAACGGAACATGGTATAGGTGCATACGGGATCCTGCTTCTTCTCATTTTCCGGGATACTGCTGAAATCAAATACCGGCATGGTCAGCCTCCTTTTTTCTCGCCTGAATCTTCTCCTCATCGATCAGCTTGAACTGCTTTACCAGATTGGTCATATTCTCGGACTGAGCCAGCAGTTCCTCACTGGTAGCGGATAATTCTTCTGCTGCCGCAGAGTTGGACTGTACGATCTCGGAGATCTGGTTCACACCGCTCTCCGCCTGATTCATGGCATCTGACTGAGCAGCTGCAATCTGGTTCAGTTCCTCAGAATCCTGTGCGATCCTGCGGACGCCTTCCACGATAACGCTCAACGTCTGGGATGCATGATCCACAGCTTCATTGCCGGCATGGATCTCCTCCAGTGTACCGCCGATCAGCTCTCTGGTATTGACAGCGGACTGTGCACTCTGCTCTGCCAGCTTACCAATCTGGTCTGCCACCACAGCAAAACCTCTTCCGGCCTCCCCGCTCTGGCTGCCTCAATGGACGCATTTAAGGACAGCAGATTGGTCTGACTGGCAATATCCTCGATCTCACCGATGATGTTGCTGATCTTCTCGGAAGTCTCGTTGATCTGTTCCATGATCTCCATCAAATGATTCATCTCGGTACGGCCTTCATCTGCCTTAGCAGAGTATTCCTGTGCCTGCCTGCTGGAATTCTTGGTATGCTCTGCAGTATTGTCTACCATAGAGGTAATATTGGTAATCGTCGCCTGTAGCTCCTGTACAGCTCCTGCCTGTTCGGTTGCCCCCTCAGCCAGAGACTGCGCCGCATCTGCCAGACTTCCGGCACCCATGGATACCTGGCCGGATACGGAATTTACATTGTACAATGCTTCGTTCATCTTGTATTTGATATCTCTCAGGGCTTCCTTCAATTCATCCAGATCCCCTGCATAGAGATCGGGGTAAAGAAATTTTACCGTCCAGTCACCATTTGCCATGGCATTCAGAGCCTGCTTGATATCCTCAATGATCATTCGCAGATTTTCAGCCATTGCAATGGCGGCACGATTCATCTCTGCCACTTCGTCCTCTGTCTTTACTTCCGGGAACTCTGAAGACAGATCACCTGCAGCAAACCCATCCAGTCTGTCTGCCAGCGCTTTCAGCGGTCCGGCGATTCCTTTGGCTATTCTTTTTCCCGCTTTTTCAGATCCCGCAAAGCCTACTCCGATGATCAGAAGGATTACGATAAAAATAACCACACGGAAAACATTCAGCTTGGCTTCCATGGCATTTCCGTTCGTTACACTGCTGTCCAGCAGGCTCGTCATATCTGCATAGACCTGCTGGAACACGGGATCCATCTGTTCGCCTGCCATCTGCTGTGCCTGCATCCGCTTAGCAGAATCGGAAGCTGTTCCCAGTTCCAGTATCTGTGCCTCGATCTGCTGATAAGAAGCTATGCCGTCCTTGATCTGCTGGTAGGTAGCTCTTCCCTCATCCGTGATCATGTCATCTTCCAGGGCACTGATATAGGTATCCAGCTGTTCCGCCGTCATGTCATGGGCATTTTTGCTTTAGCAATCAGCGTATCGTCATCATAGCCGATGGCGGCACGGGTCTCGCTCCGCATCTCCGCGATAACGATCATCGCCTTACCGATGTCACCCTGCGCGAAACCGTAATGCTTCAAGGCGTAGGAATACTGATAACTCACGATTCCCATGGCCACACAGGCGATGACACCCGTCATGCTCAGCAGTATCGTGGTCTTACGAAATACTTTCAATAGGCGCTTCTCAATGGAGAGCTTGTTTAAACTGTTAAATCTGTCCGTTCTGTCCATTCCAATGTTCCATCCTCTCTGTAAACTGTGTGTAAAAAATCTATCGTCCCCTCATACGGCAATAAATAAAACAGACGCAGCAGCAGGAGATTTTCTTCCCTCTGTTTCCCTTCGTCTTCTCCTGTCAGTCTTTCTTCCATGGCATGTAACAGGTCATGCCATTGTAAGGTAAATTGCTGATTGCGGGTCAGATCCGGAGTATCGATCCATTTACTGACTTTTATCTTGCTGCGGTTCTCCTTTGCACATTCCCCGGTCTGGAGAAAATAGGAAAATCCTCCATTTTCATAATATCTTCCCAGAGGAAACAGTCTGCAGATTCCGGGACGGTACGGGTGAATACTGCATCGACCCCTCCGTCCAGATACGCACAGGCTTCCTCTGCTCCCTGCATTTTCAGATTTGGCAGGATCACACCGTCCACCACATTGAGCTCCACCGATGCCGCTGATAGCTCCTGCATGCTTTTCCCCATTCCTGTAGTCATCCGGTACACATCATAGGGATCCAGGATAATGGAATTGCCCATGCCGTGACAACACCGGGAACAGCCTTCGCAACCGCCGCAGTCTGCTTTTACCATATCATTTGCTTTATATAAACGGCCGTCGGATATCTCCGCAAGACTTACATTTCGCTTCATATCTACACCATCAGCCTCTCTGTGCCTTGCGTTTCATGATCTCCTTCAAACTCTCCGTATAAGGAGCTCTCGCCACCCCGTATTCCGTGACAATCCCGGCGATCAGTTCATGGTCCGTCACATCAGAATGCGGGATTGTAGACCTTTACACCCTCCGGAGCCATGCGCTCCTTATACCACATCTCGGTGACCTCTTCCGCCTTACGCTGCTCGATGCAGATATCTGCACCGGTGGCAGTCGCCATATCCATCGTGGAAGTCGGTGCACAGATGTATACCGGCACACCGTACTGCTTTGCTACCGCTGCTACTACGCTGGTGCCGATCTTGTTGGCCGTATCTCCGTTAGCCGCCACTCTGTCACAACCCACGAACACTGCCTGTACCCAGCCTTTGGACATCACGGACGCGGACATATTGTCACAGATCAGTGTCACATCCACGCCTGCGGAATGCAGTTCAAACGCAGTCAGTCTGGCTCCCTGTAACAGCGGTCTGGTCTCATCCGCAAATACATGGAAGTTATAGCCCTTCTCCTGTCCCAGATAAATAGGTGCTGTTGCAGTACCATATTTTACGGTTGCAAGTTGTCCTGCATTACAGTGAGTCAGGATGCCATCTCCCGGTTTCACCAGTTCCAGTCCAAGCTCTCCGATTTTTCGGCATACTTCCACATCTTCTGCCCGAATCTGTAGTGCTTCGTCATGCAGGATTTCCTTCACTTCTGCCACTGTTTTGTGCTCTTCTCTGCCAGCCTTTACAGCCACAGCATCCATGCGCTTCAGCGCCCAGGACAGATTAACTGCGGTGGGTCTGGAAGAATCCAGATATTCCTTATATTCGGTAAATTTCTCATAAAACTTTTCAAAATCTTCGGTCTCGATGCGGTTTGCCAGCAGATAAATACCCAGTGCCGCCGCTACGCCGATGGCCGGAGCCCCTCTGACTTTCAACAGATAAATGGCATCCCAAATTTCCTGTGCCGTATGTAAAGCGATCAGTTCGATCCTGCCGGGTAATAAGGTCTGGTCTATGATGATCACCGCATCCTGTGTTTCATCCAGTGCCACGGTGTCGTAATCGAGAATTGTTTTTTTCCTTTTTCCATAGATACTCCTTTATATATGTTTTCGTAATTGTCAGATCCTTACGGTATCTTCCCGGTTAATTTTCATGCCGGATAATATCGGCAAATTCTGCTTTCGCTGCCTTGGCCAGATCCTCCGGTGTCAGACGGATCTGAGATCCGATCTTGCCGCCGCTGACATAGATCTGCTCCTGTGTCTTTGCGCTTTCATCGATTCTGGTCACGTACTGCTTTTTTCATGCCAATGGCAGTACAGCCGCCGCGGATATAACCGGTAATGGCGTTAATGTCCTTTACGTGGATCATTTCCACGCTCTTTTCCCCTACCGATTTCGCTGCCTTTTTCAGATCCAGCTCCGCCGCAATAGGGATAACGAATACAAAATAATTCTTGCTGTTGCTCACGGTGACCAACGTCTTATAGACCTGTTCATAGGGCAGGGATAATTTGTCAGCTATCTGAAGACCGTCCACGAATTCCTCACACTCATAGGTGTGATGGGTATAAGGAATCTTCAAAGATTCCAGGATCCGCATTGCGTTGGTCTTTACTTCTTTTTGTTTTGCCATAAAACTACTCACGCTTTCAACAACCTGCAAACTTTGAGCCGAAGGCACAAATTTGCAGGTGAAAAATTTATTTTTCACCTTGTTACCCCTTGGTATCATTTTATTTTACTATTTTGCTTCCCTCAGCGCAAGCATACAAGGCAAGAAACTTGCACAAGTTGCATCACGTTTTTTGCAGAAAAGAACTCCGCCCGACTCCCGGACGGACCGGGGAATCAGGCGGAGTTCTTATATGTTTTTAATCCGTTGTTACGAATTAGTTTGCTGCCTTCTCAGCCTTTGCAGCCTTCAGCTGCTCGGTCAGAGCGGGAACTACCTTGTTCAGGTCGCCTACGATACCGTAGTCAGCCACATCGAAGATAGGCGCGGTCTCATCCTTGTTGATGGCAACAATGAGATCAGACTCTTCCATACCTGCTACATGCTGAATAGCACCGGAGATACCGATTGCAAAGTAAATC
>VOFH01001030.1_pt1 | contig 19654 bp, 32 predicted proteins | sample 5384091 | NCBI WGS metagenome assembly VOFH01 (sample SAMN12384727, study PRJNA508395) | human gut metagenome | isolation source: healthy gut G | host: Homo sapiens
TTGTTTTCTTTCTCTTTCCGCTCCTCTCCACTGCCATCAGTAACAAAATACTGAACAACAGCAGAATCAGAACACCTAATCGCTTCATACTGGTTTTCCAGAAAATTCCCCAGTCGATTCGGTCAATCTGACTGTTCCTTTTCAAAGTTTTCTTATACGTATCTTTATACGTTTGTTTTGAAAGCTTTCCTATCAGAATATGCCTTCCATTTGTGATATTTTCCGTACACGTAGACATCACTACCAGCCGGTCCTCTGTGGAAAGACTAATCTGACGATACCACAAAGCAGTATCTTCTATCTCTTGCAAATACTGTTCTTTCCGGGAAACTTCCTGCACTGGTGTTACATAAAGACCTGTATTATAAGCATCCAACTCCAAGAATGCAAATAACTCCAGTCCATAATCTTTTCCATTGGTAAAAATATTTCCATACAAATGACTGTCCGCAAAAGACTGATCCAGATACTGGTCAAAATCCCCAAACATCGCTCCGCCATCCATATGGTGACCATAAATAATGGTATTAAAATCTGAAAAATCCTTCTGATTCATATAATCCATGAAGATTGAGCCCGACAAGCTATATTCTCCACGCTTGGATTCCTCATTAAATATGTGCTGTTATCCTCCGACTGCACTACCGGATAATCCACATGTGTTCCATAAATCGTAATCCAGCCACATACATCACTGTTCTGCGCCTTCAATTCGTCAAAATTCCCATAATCTTCTTCTGTTGGACGATAGATTTCATAATGTTCCGGCATGGCATTTTCTTCCAACATGTAGCTGTCTCCAATGCCATAGGTTCCATAACAAAAAGAATAACTAAAATAATCATCAAAATCCAATTCAATAGCTCGTTACAAATATCCAGTATACGAAACGCTCTGTCAGTTTCTGCGTTCTGTCTCTTCATTTTGATATTATTTCCGTCCTTTCCTTCTTCGTCTGCAAATCCACTGGTCTGCGAAACAGATTAATATCAATAGGAGCAGTAATAAGAATAAGGCAGTCTTCCATCCAGGTATAAAATCTCTCCACCCACCTCGTCGGTCTACCGATTCATTCCCGGCATGATCTTGATCTTTGGCACTGTATGTGTCTTTGTATGTCTGGTCTGTAATTCTTGCTACAAGAATATTCCTTCCATTAGTTGACTCTGATGAACAGGTAGATAATAGAAGAATTCTATCATCTGCTTCTAACGTAATGTCATTCATATAGACTGCGCATGATTTCGAATCACTTCCAAATAGGGGATACTGTCATTTCTTGTTACATTTATATTGAAAACAGAACTGTCATAAGCATCCGCTTCAATTAATGCAATGATTTCCAATCCAAAATTACGATTCTGAACAAATAGATTACCATATGGGTGTGCTTCGTAAAAGGCTTGTTCTTTAAATTCCTTGATACTTCCGGAACATGACATTTGGAACCATGTTATGTCCATAGAGAATTGTATTAAAATCCTGAAAATCCGGATTATTTTCGGAATCCATAAAAATTGCACCGGTCAGGGAATATTCACCTTCTGCATTCTTATTAACATATTCCCAATTATCCTTTCCCTGTACAACCGGGATAATCAATCGGGGTATCATACACTGTGATCCAGGCAATCACATCCGAGTTCATCGACTGTAATTCCTGGAATCCCAGCGTATCTTCCTGAGGTTTGTAGATTGCATACTGTTCCGACGTCGCTTCTTCGGCCAGATTCTGCGAATCCCACAATGCATAGCATCCATATACAAGACCCAGAAGCAGGAGCAGAAGTAGACTATAATCAGTATTCCATTCAAGCCTCTTATTACTCTGCGGATGCCTCTGTGTCTGCACATGCTAATTCATTCCTCTGTCTCTGTCAGTTACTCTTATCTTCTGTTCATTCTCTTCTTGCTGTTCATCACTACGATTCCTGCAAATGCTACGATTGCCATACCGATCATGATGATGAATGGGAAGTTGTTTACGATGATACCTGTTACTGCGATATCTTTGTATGTATTTGTGTAATCAACCTTGTTTTCTTTCTGTCCGAGAATTCCACTGGCTGCCAGGTCTTTTCCCCATAGCTGCAGATAACTGTGCTTCTGCTTTTCCATCAAACATTTGTACTGCTGTTGCTGTCCAGTTTGCCTTACCTGCCTGATTAACAGATACTGTAGATCCTGCATAGCAACTCTTGATCATCATGTTCTGAGCATCATCCAAAGTAAATTCAAAGCAGTTCCATAAGTTCCTGTCTTTTCTTTTCCATTTACATAATATACAAATGTATTATCTTTTGTGGAAAATCCTGTTGGTTTATTTACAGTCATAGTATAAGTAAAGTTTCCAGCTTCATCAGTATTACCCTCTGTTGTATTGGATACCTTGAATGCATAAGTGTCTTTCTTATCTGGGTCCGGTTTAGTATCCGGATCTGTGTTACCTGCTTTTGCAGTATATACATTCACAAACTTCAGAGCACTGAAGTCACCTTCTGTACTGCCCGTTCCATTTCCAGGTGTTCCATCGATTTTTGTACTACTACCAACAGAGCCACCATCATCAAACTTCTGTGTAATACCAAGTCCTTTGATATATAATTTTCCCTGACTATTCTGTGCCACGAAAATGCTCAAATTGTACACTGCATCAGATGCTTTGAATTCATCTGCATCTTTATTCTTTGACACACTACTTGTTGAATGCACCGTATACTGATATTCACCTGTAGTCATTACATCACTTGTATCCATTGCAGTTTTAAAACTTGCCAGGAAGTTATCACTTTGTTTTTTCTTAATACTTTAATGTCATTAGAGTCAGAAGCTAAAACTTCATCTACTTTTGCTGGGAAATTAACATCAGCAACTGTAATATCCGGCATATCGCTCTTCTGTACTGTATCACTTACCTTATCGAACACAAAGCTTACCGTATTAGCTGGGGTATCTACTGATTTTCCCATCTTGTACTCTACAGTGATTGCTGCTTTTGCTTCCTGATTTTCTGTCCACTTGTTCGGTTCACCATTTGCTGCGTTTACATTTGCTACATTTCCGAGACACATTGTTCCGACTAATACTGCGGCTGCAAAGAGTCTACTCATTTTTGTAAGGATTTTTCTTCATCTTTCTTTCTCCTTTTCCTTAGTATATTTTTTATTTAACACCCTCCGCCATTATGCGGAGAAATATTAACAAGTTCTTGAGGCTTATCAAAAGCCTCTTCTTCGGACTATCGTCATAACTTTTTCCCTTCGTGTCTTTCACATCTACTGCTCCGTACACTCGACTGTCTGACGCATTCTCACGGCTGTCTCCCAGGACGAAAATCTGCCCTTCCTGTAGTTTGATTGGGAAGTCCACTCCCGTATCATACCGCTGTGTCTTTTCATAAATCTGATGTTCTTGTTGCGGTGCTCCGTTAATTGTAAGACCATCCTCTGTAATATCCACCACATCTCCTGCAGTAGCAATCACTCTCGGACCTGTTCTTTTCCTTGATAGTTCAAAACAACCAGGTCAGAAGCTACATAACTATTCCTTAACCGATAATAGAAGACCAAATCACCATCTTTCACTGCCGGAAGCATGGCGTTGTCCGCATAGCGGAACACCCCGAAGATAAATGTGAAGATAACCACAATGGCAGTTGCAATTGCTACAATCTTCAACAGAAGGTACAAAATCTCACGGAAAATCCCTCCTGCCACTGATTCCTCAGAAATTACTTTTCCTCTGCAGTGTCCATCTAGGATCTCCTCCTCCCTCTCACTCGTAAGACAGAAACTCCTGTGATTAGAAGAACTCCCATCAGACCTACAAGTAACAGACTGTTATCTGTATTTCCTCCATCAACACCTGTAACTACGATATTCTTCGTATTGGTAAAAACAAAATTGGTACTGATTTCATCTACAGCTACATTCTCTACACTTGAAATGACTTTTGCATCTTTTGAATCTCGCAATTTGTTCCGTTGCTGACTTGAATGATGCTCTTAATCGTATATTGGTTATCCCCAGGTATCAGTTCTAAACTCTGTCCTGCTTTCAGCTTAAATGTAATCTCCTGATTCGCATCTACTGTCAGAGATGTAATATTTGGTGCATTTACTGCCGGTGATACATAACTTCCTTTACACGGAATCACTTTTCCTTTTGGATAACTTGTCTTAACCTTATAAGTAAATTCTTGATTATTCCAGATACCATCTCCCTTTATCATCTGTTTAATTATTACACTTGGTTTGTCGTAATCTGCATTTAAGATTACCGATTTTGTCATCTGTGCTGTTTTCAGATCTACTTTTTTCTTGTTCGCATCTGTGCTATCTGACCACTGCGTAAATTTCTGTTCTGTCGTATTATTGTAGAATCCTGGATTGGCTGGAATCTGTTTTGCTGTAAGCTTATCTCCTTTTACCACCAATCGTCTCGTTATCTTCTTTCCATCTTCAAAACTTACTTTCTTATATAGTCCGCCTCCTGTCGCATCAAAGCTGACTTGTACATACTGTGCTGCTGTAGTATTGCCATAATAATCCTGTACATACACATAGAACATGTCCCTTCCATCCGTTGTCTTATCCCCAGCTGTATAACTTCCATCGGTCTCCCTTTTTAGGATTTCTATAAGTGTCTGAAAATTTTCCCGTTTTATTGTTTCTTACTTCTGCAATCTGCATTCCCTGATACATTGTTGCATTCGCATTATAAGTAAAATTCTCATCCGACTCATTTGTTAAAGAAGAAGTTCCATTCTTGGTCACAATTACTTCGTCCATGAATTGAAGATTCGCAATCTGAAAAAAATGCACCTGTATCATTTTCTGATAATGTTGTAATAATTCCAGTATTTTCTATGCTTTCGGTCCCTTCGTATCCAGCAGATACTTAGTCCATTTTCCTGTCAGGTCACGCACATAGATGAAATAATTTTATTCTGATCGAACGTATAATTATTCAACATCTTGAATTCCCATGCCGGCTTTGCTAAAGTTGCTGCTACTGCATTTCCTTCAATGTCTGTAAAACTTCCAGTGGTAAGTTTCTTACAACTGCACAGACTTTCCAATCTCACAGATTCCGAAGCATTATATCGGAAATTATATCCCCGGTCTGCCTTTGGTGCATCGTAGGTACTGAGATATACCTGCGCATAGGTACTTCCGGGAATTCTGCTTTCTCTTCTGTTGAGAACGAACTTCCATTTGTGTCAATTCCATCTCCATAAAGATCTCTGATATAAACTGTCAGTTTTCTTCCATAGTTATCTCCTTGGTCTTTTTTGTCCATTCACCTTCCATCTTTGCTGATAGATTACCGGCTGACTGGAATCGTTGCTGTTGACAAATGCAAGTGACCGGTTTGTCGCATCCATACTGATCGGATTCTCGGTGGCATTACTGTTAAACTTCTCATCTGCCTCTGTCGTGTAAGTCGTCCAATAAGTAGATATCTCGCTCTGTGTCACCTTCACCTGATCATAATATCCCGGTAACTGGATCGTAACTTTCTGTCCATGGGAAAGTGAGATCTTAATTTCTCCACTTGAATTGCTGCTTGCAATTCCATTCGCCGGAGCGGTAACCCCTGTCTCTCCATCGACTGTTCCTCCTGTATAGGAGAAGGACTTTCCACTATAAGCGGTTCCCGATTCGTTGTTTACGGCAATCGTATAAGTAAAATATCTTGCTCTTATCTGCCGTGCTTCCTGTAATCTGGTTACTGATCGTTAAGGTCGGATACGTCCACTGCGGATAATAGGTAGTTGCACCACTTACCGTCACACTTGTTAGAAAAACTTGAGATTTTCCACTGTTCGTAGAATTATACCAGTAGAGGAATGTCTGATTTCCAAGTACCGGACTTGATGGCACCTGTGCACTCTTCAAAGTACTTCCCACCAGTCCCAGTGTAGATGAAGTGGTAGACCCATCGCTGAACTTTCCAGTTGAGGTAGCCCCCGCCGCTCTGTGCATCAAAAACAATTGGTACATAAGTAAATTTCGAGATATTTCCATAGCCATCCTTTACAAAGACATATAATTTTTCCGTTACTGAAACAGATACATTACTGAGTGTACACGCCCCTGTACTGCTGTTAACGGTTGCACTGGTATAAGTGTTCCCTGACCATGGGTCTAAACCTGTTTTGTTATATCGTACCTCTGCTATCTTCTTACTACTCTGAATATACTGCGTTGCATTCGCATTGTAATTTACATCTGCAATATCTGATGTTCCATATGTTGCAGTTTGTATTGATCTGCAAATTTTAGCTCCTTAAATGTATAACTGTAAGTTCCATCTGATACTTTCTTTGATGTAATATTTGTGTAAGTACTTGTCGGGCCTTTCGTCTCCAGAAGGAATTTACTCCAGTTTCCGGCATTATCTCTTGCGTAAATAAAATAATTTGTGTTTGCCTGATAAATACGTGAGTTCAATTTCAAATGCAATACCGGTGACTTTGTTGTAGCTGGCACTGACGTTCCATTGATATCTATAAACGACCCACTGTTCATCCAACCATAAGAAGATACATTTGCTGACTTCAACTGAATATCTGTACTGGAATTATATGTATATCCATAAACTCCATCCTTTAACTGAACATCCTGCGTACTTAAATACACTTGAACACCAGTTGGATATGCACCATCCGATGCATCATTAATGCTATAGCCACTCTTGTCAATTCCGTCACGATATAAATCCTTCAGATAAATCTCCAATTGTCCTATCTGATTTCCACTCAGAGACATAGACATATTCGTTCTCTTCGCCTGATATACCAGCGGCGCATATGTATCTGCACGAAGTACAATCTGGTTACTGTTTTGAGAACCTATTGCCAAATAATATTGTTCGTCTGCAATCCAGTTATACTGCTCCAGCTTCGCATTATTCGAAGAATCGAACTGAATCAATGGATATTCCACAGTCCCCTTATGTTTTGGTGGAAGCGTTGTTGATATGCGAAGCATACGAATTGGTGTTTGCAACGTATTCTTAATAATTAATGGTCTTCCACTTGGAGAAGTCTCACCTTTATAGTTATATGTAACCGATACTTCTGTACCTGTATCATCTGTTGTAAGGCTGTTGATTATCCGGTTCGTTGATGTAGAAGACAAATAGTCTAACATCAGTTTTCCTTCATTCTTAAGAGAAACATCCGCTGCTCTTGAACTGCTTCCAAATCCACCTTCCACTAACTTGGCGCTGTCACCAAGATGAAGTTCTCCTCCATTAATCTCTATCTGGTCAAAGTAGTCCAAATTTACACTTGTAGCATCTTTCGGCCTTACTTTTTGCAGTTACATACAGACTAGACGATCCAGCTGGTGCATATTCCGCTCCGTAACAATCTCCCAACAAAACGACTTCATGATCTGAAGAATCCTTGTTAAGGTAAACCTTTGCAGTATGTCCGCTTGTAACACTTGGGTTAGTGAACATCAGCTGTGCGTTCTCTGCTGTCAGTTTATAATCCCCTCTGACTTTTTTTCGTAATAAGTATAACTTGGAACAACCTTTGCAACACAATCCTTCAAATTAATGTTCAGATTTTTAACACTGGATTGTGCCGGATCAATTATTATAGTACCAGTATGGCCTGTACAGGACTCCACATTAATCGTTGTATTTCCTAATCCTTCTTGTTGCTTTGCGGCATAGATTTTCTTTACATTCACACAATTTTTTAATATAAGCGTAGAGCCTGATGTTCCCTGCGTACTGTTTCCTCCTGCGTTTATTGTTACATCACCTGCGAATGTACAGTTTTCAAATGTCAGATTGTGCCCATTTCCATGAATCACATACGGATACTTATCAGTTGAGAGGAAATCTGAGCGAAATTGTGCATTTTTCCATGTCAGTGACTTAAATTGTGGATAAACAGTACCCCACAGGTTCACTCCTGTATTTGGAGAACCCTGCTCATATGATCCCGACAATCCAGAATCTACTATTGTCACGTTCTTATTTGTAAATCCTGTTGGATCATTAAATGCAGTAACATCATCATTAATCAGAATATATCCCCTTGCAAAACCATATCGTATAATAGGTTCCTGTCAGCCTTCGTAGATATTTTAGCACCGCTGCAAATGAATCTGCCGAATATAATGCAGTTCCTGTATTGGAACTTCCACTGTATAGATAGATTATATTTTCTGCATTTGCTGTAGCATACAGCTTAATCAATCTATTCGTTGGATCTTGTGCCATTGTACAAGATACATTCGCATGTGTTTTTAATGTCCCTATCGCACTTACTGACGTTGGAAATTTATTTGCCCTTGTACGAATCATGGAAAATGCATCACTTGCGGTTGCATTCGCCTTTATTGCCATCAGTTCAATAGTAGCTTTATAAGAAGCTGAACCTGTAGACATAAGATAATACACATCTACAACATTTTGTACTATTTCCCCCATGGCATTGTATATCTGAAATGTGTTATAATTATCTTTTAATACAATTCTTCCAAAACGCTGGCGATTCCATGCTTCATAGCAATCTCCACCAGAACAAATGGTTGAACTTTTTATTGTTACATATCCAATACAAGTCGGCAAGTCCGGTTTATAGTCCTTTGGAACATAGCGATCTCCACCTTTAGCATCCTGCTTTTTTTCTGTTCTGTCAATAATGATAGAAACTAGAATCATACTGCATATGTCCGAAATTGTTCACACTCTGATCACATGTAGCAGAATTATTCAACTCAGATATCCCCAGCCAAATACGTTAGCAACCTGCGTGTTATTGACTTCAATATAACCATATCCTGCGGTTTTTTTGATCATATCCAGCATGTTCATATGCTCCTACAAATCTCAGACTTTCCTTAATATCATTGAATATATACGATATAGATCCTGCTGTGCAGCCCTCCTTCGCTGTAAACCAGGTTCCACATTCTGCTACGTAACTTCCTGATGCATCTAATCTAAGACTTCCTGTTACTTTCCCATACAATCCCCAGAAAGATCCACCTACGGTATGGACTTCTTTCGGTTTCAACATTGGATCTACTACAGTTGTATCGAATTTACGAATGGCTGTATCTTGCAGTGTTGCATGGACATCTCCTGTATGTGTATAGGTGGTAGAGTTATATGGCTACTTGATGCATATACATTTCCATAGATTGTACAATTTGTCATTGTTAGATTAATAGTTCCTGTTGAATTATCCTGTCCGCCTCCAAAGATCTTCTTTACAGGAGCATCCTTTGTCATCTCTACATCTTCAAATTTCAAATTATAGGATACATTAGTACTATTACCACCAGAATATCTTCCACCATAAATTGCTGTTACTGCTCCGCCTACAAATTTCACATCATCAAAAGTGGTATCGTTCTGATTACCATAGACTGTTGAACCACTCCAGTCCAGATTAACGTGTAAAATAAGCATTGAATCCATTAAAATACATTCTTTGTTTTTGGGAAGTAAATGTTGTCCAACTGCTATACGAAATACCTGTGCTATAATTGGTTGCTCCTGTGAATACAATTGTTGGTTTATTCGTTGTTCTTTTCCCCAGTGCTCCACTCGTACTGGGCCTCCCCATCGCACTTATATCATTTGAGTTTGCCGTGTAATTATCTAGGAATGTAATTCTAAAAGCTGTTGGATGTTGTATCAGTATTGATTGCAATCAGCGCATTTTCCAAGGTTCCATACGCATGTCTTACAGTACCTGCTGAAGGCGTCTGGTTGGTTGTCTGGTTGGTTCCTCCTGCACCAGAACCGACCACTTTCCATTCCTTCCTGCACACCACACGCTGTACTACTGTCATATCCTGTGTCAGGGCAATCAAGCTTGCTATCGACATATTCGCCTGTGTACTCAACAATGAAATTCCATCATCGGCTGCTGTCATCTGTACTTCGCTAATCTTATCGGCTGGAATGACATCTCCCATCTTAATCTCAGTCCCATCTGGATAGGACAACATAATACCTGCCGTCTTTGCTACTTGCCAGCCAATCAGTGGATTTGTGTTCTCCGCATCTGCATCCTCTTCCAACTGTACATCATCTGAAAGTGAAACCTCCGGTGCCTGAAGCCCTTCTCCTGTCACAGCCATCTGTGTGTAGCTGTCATATTCTTCTTCCGATACAGCAGATGCTGTCAGCTCCTGCGTATTACTTTCTATCCCTTTTTCTTTCTGCTGTTCAATCAGCTTTTGTGTTGTCTCATCTCCAAGTGCCTGTTCAATTACTGCACTTTTTGCTTCTTCCTGTGCTTCTCCTTCGGTATAGCTTTCCGGTGCATCTACCTGTAAATTCTGTGATTTTCGGAAGATAATAGTTGACTGTTACGGGTACAACAGCATCTGCGATATTTACCGTCTCTTCCGCAGCCTCACCTGTTGTCTCTACTTCTGGTGACTGTTCTGCGTCGGCTGCATCTTCTGTCTGTTGTTCTCCCGACTGTATCGGTTCCGATGATTCGACGGTTGTATCTTCCGATACCTTATCTTCTGTCTGTTGTTCTTCCGATTGTATCGGTTCCGACGGTTCGGAGATTGCATCTTCCGACATTGGCAGTACTGTCTCTGCTCCATCCACCACAGTTTTCTCTTCTGTATTACTTTCCTTACTGTAATTCGTATCTGCGGCGAATACAGCCGGCATGATTTGGGAATGAATGAGCACAATTGCTAACAAAAATGCTAAAATTCTTCGTAAGATAACACTCCTTCTTTTCTTCTGTCCTTTCTTCATAAACTCTGTCCCTCACTTCTTCTCATGTTTCTTTAATATTCTGAATTCAAATAAAAAAAACCAAATTTCACAAACAACTGTCTCTTCAATGATGTTCATAAAATCCGGTTTTGCCTACTGAAAGTAACAATCCTACTTATATTAATTTATTAATTTGTTTTCCCATGTTGTGATTTCTTGTCAATTTTCTAACAACATCATACCCCCCCCCTGTATTTTTGTCAATATCTTATAAATATTTTTTCCACATGAGGGGCTGTGAAAAAAATAATCCAATCCCTGTTTAACTTGCTGTTCATAACTCAATTTTTTGTTTATAAAATGTGGATAACTTTTCACAATCCGCCAGATCCACCTCGTAGATAAATCTCTCCGGTTCTTTCTCCGGCTGATAAAACATACTCAGATACCAAGGGTAATACTCGATTCCTTCCTTCTCCATCACATTCCCTTTACAGAATACAATCTTTCTTCCAAAATCCCAGTTCTCTACAGCAGATACTTTATTCAATGCCGAATGTTTCTGATAATCGTTTCCTGATTTTATTTCAGAAGATCTACTTTCATTCCATTTTGAATCACGAAATCCAATTCCCCATATTTTTAGACTCAAAATAATTTAAAGAGAATCCATTTGCTTTTATTATCTGGGCAAATACATTTTCCAATATACTTCCCATATTCACATCCATATTCCCCTGTAAGAGTTCAAACTGAATGTTCTCCATGCAGGAAGCACACAGAAGTCCTGTATCCCCCATGAATAGCTTGAACAGATTTCGTTTCTCGTTAAGCTGCAGAGGCGGCTGCGGCTCTGTCACATTATATGATGGAAGTGCAACGCCTGCGTCACTCAGCCAAAGGAATGCATTCCCATACCGGTTCATTCTTCCATTTTCATCCGATTCAGGAAAAATCGCCTGTTCTTATCATCTAACTGCGAAGCAATACTGTCAAAGATTGCTTTGATTTTTATCTTTCCGTACTTTCGGAATATTTGGATATGTCCGTCTGTATAATTCCAGGATACTTCTCTGTAGTTGTATTATTTTTCCAACATCATGTGTAGTTACATAAGTTTGTACAACATCCGGCATCCCCCCAACAACAATATAGGTTCATTCAATTAACTAATTGATATTTTCGCCGTTTGTTGAAATAACTTCTTTATACCACTCGAAAGAATCTTTCTTTCTTCTGGACAAGTCTCCTGTTCCATCGTTATGTTTATCCACATAGATGAATCCATATCTCTTATCCATCTCACCGGTTCCTGCACTGACAAGGTCGATGCATCCCCATGGTGTATAACCCATCAGATCTACACCATCTTCCTCTACCGCCTTTTTCATTTCTGAAATGTGGTGCTGCAGATATTCTACACGGTATGGATCGTGGATGCTTCCATCCTCTTCTAAAGTATCATATGCTCCAAATCCATTTTCTACAATAAACAATGGTACTTTGTAGCGATCTGTAAACCAGTTCAATGAATAGCGCAGTCCAATCGGATCAATCTGCCATCCCCATTCACTTGCCTTTACATACTGATTCTTTATACGATCCTTTTCTCCACGGTAATCATATTCCGGATTGTCTGGTTCTGCTTTTGTACAGAAAGACATATAATAACTGAAACCGATGTAATCGACACAGCCCTGTTTTAACACTGCAAGATCTTCTTCTGTTACGTCAATCTTAAGGTCTTTTCTTTCCCAGTATTTCAAAATATTTACAGGGTATTCTCCTTTTACATGCACATCTGTATAATAATATCTTTTCTGCATGGCTTTTTCAGCCTGCAGTATATCTTCCGGACGGCAGGTAGCCGGATAGATTGGGCACATTGCGATCATGCAGCCAATCTGAAATTTCGGATTAATCTCATGTCCAGCTTTTTTATCGCTTCGGCACTGTCAACCAGTTCATAGTGAGATGCCTGATACATCAATTCTTCCGCATTTTCTTCCGGTTTAATTATAATCCCGGAATTAGCATAAAGCATAAATCCATCACCGATATCTGCCTGGTTGTTAATCTCATTAAATGTCATCCAATATTTTACTTTGTCTTTGTATCGCTCAAAGCATGTTACTGCAAATTTCACGAAGAAATCAATCAGTTTTCTGTTTCTCCATCCACCGTACTCTTGTACAAGATGCAGAGGCATCTCAAAATGACTCAGTGTGATCACTGGTTCGATCCCATATTTCAGACATTCATCAAACATGTCATCATAGAATTTTAATCCGGCTTCATTCGGCTGTTCTTCATCACCATTTGGGAAGATACGTGTCCATGCGATACTTGTACGGAAACACTTGAATCCCATTTCCGCAAATAAGCGGATATCTTCTTTATAGTAATCATAAAAATCGATTGCTTCATGATTCGGATAATTCTCGCCTTTTAGTATTTCACCTGTTATTCTTCTTCATGTATTTACATCTCCGCCGGTTACAACGTCCATAATGCTCAAGCCTTTTCCATCTCGATCATAGGCACCCTCCAGCTGATGGGCAGCAACTGCGCCACCCCAGAGAAAATCTTTTCGAAATCCCATTGTTATTTCCTTCCTGTTGTCTTAATTACTTTGTATAATAGCGTTGGGGGCTTTTGCCCCCAACTTTTCTGTTTCTATATTCAATTACATCTTGATGATTATTTCTCATCAATTCTCTTATACAGTGTAATGAATTCATCTGCAAGAATGCGGAATGCTTCTGCACTCATAAGCTGATCTTCTGCATGCATCAGAAGCATGTATCCATTGGAAATTTCACCATTTGCATCCATTGCCAAAAGATCTGCATGAACGTTGTGTCCAAGTGAAAAGGCTTCATCTCCTTGTTTAATCAGCTCTGCTGCCTCATCATATTTTCCTTCTTTCGCACAATGGATCGCATTGATAAAATGTGTTCTTGCTGTACCTACATATGTGATGATCTGAAAACATGACAATTCAAATTTTTCGTTCATTTTTTCTCCTATCCTGCTATTATTTTTTATTCTGATTTTACCAGTCTTCATCCTCATCTTCTACCGGCTGATTCTTCTCCTGAACCAGATTCATCTTGTCAACCTTCTTAATGAATGGCAGATAAACGAAGAATGAAACACAAAGGATCACTAACTGAAGTAAAGCACTTTTCCATCCTGCTAAAAGGAATCCTGAGATAATCGGTGGACAAGTCCATGGGATCTGTGTTGCTCCATATAATGGGCAGATTCCTGTATACAGTGCAAAATACTGGATTAAACATGCGATCACAGGCATTCCAATAAACGGAATTGCAAGCATTGGATTCATAACGACTGGAGCACCAAACAGAATTGGCTCATTGATTCCAAATAATGCCGGAATAATTCCCAATTTACCAAGTGCTTTCAACTGTTTTGATTTTGCAAAGAAGAACATATACATTACAAGTCCGATTGTGATACCTGCACCTGTTATATTGATAAACTGATCATAAAACTGCTGTGTTACAATATGGCCTCCGTTTGCTATTGTAAGTTCTACACCACTGTCAATAATAGCCTGATTTGCAAGGCTGTTTGCCTGTAATAGTCCTGTCATGATTCCACCAACTACTGTTGAACCATGAACTCCGAAGAACCACAGGAATGGTCCTGTAAAGCACATCAGAACTGCTCCACCAAGGGAGTCTGTCATTTTCTGAAGTGGTGTCTGAACAACTTTGTAAATAATTTCCATACCTGTTGTGTTGAATCCAATAGAACAGATACCGTGAATTACTGCAGCCCCTGTCAGGATTACGAATGCCGGGATTAATGCTGAGAATGCATTTGTTACACCTTCCGGAACTCCGGCCGGCATTTTAATACGTATATTTTTCTTCAAAAACCAACAGTAAACAAGCGGTACGATCAATCCGACAATGATTGCTCCAATCATTCCCTGTCCTGCTGTCCATGTCTTACCAATAATTCCACTAACAACTTCTCCACCTTCTGTTGTTATGGACGAAGGCATCAGAATCAAGAATGTTGCCAGTGAAATAATTCCACAGTTGAGTGGTTCCTGATTTTCCAGTTTCGCATAGCTATAGCTGATACCGATAACTGCAATCAACGCACTGATGGAGAATGTTGCGCCACATACCTGATCTAATACTGGTTTGATTCCTGTAGACTCTAATACATCGACAACTGCCTTTACCGGAAAGTTTGACAGGATCAGGAAGATTGATCCGATGATCAGAGGAGACATGGAAGTCACCATACCATTTTTTATTGACTGTATTGCCTTTGTATTAATAAACTTAAGGATTACAGGGATTACTTTTTCGTTAAATTTCTCTTTCATTTGCTACTACCCTTTGCTCTGTTTTTTGCTTTAAATTGTGTATCTTTGTTTTCTCTTATTTATTTTTCGCAAGCTTATATGCAAATTTCAAAACATTCATTCCATTGCACATTCCATAATCCTGCATTGGGATCACATCTACCGGAACCCCTTTTGGATCACAGATCTCTTTTGCTCTGGCAAGCTGATATCCTACCTGTGGTCCGAGCAGTGCTACATCCACGCCTTCAATCATGCGTTCCATATCTGTAAATGGATATGCTGCGATATCAACATCTTTTCCTTTTTCCTTTGCTGCCTCTTCCATCTTTTTTACCAGAAGACTTGTTGACATTCCTGCTGCACAAAATAATCGAATTACCATGATTGTTTCCTCCTTTATTTTTTTCTCATTTGCTTTGATGTTGCTAGTATAACAGGTATTTTCCATTTTGTCAGTACTTTTTCCTGTTTCTGGTTTCCGTTCCATATAGGCGGAATTTGTTACATAAAAAAAACAGGGCATTCTACTTTATTGTGTAAAATGCACTGTTTTCCTTTTCCTTTTTTGTATATTATGATACTTTTTAGTGTATTCTGTTTTTTTTGTTACTTGTCTGGTTACTATTCGTACCATTACATTCTACAACCTTAATGAAATAAGTCTTCCATATCATTTTAAAACAGATCATCTGTATCGTTATGGACGCCCTTCAATTCTCTTCCGATTAATTCCAAAATAAAAACGACTGCCATCTGGGATGTCAGATCATAATCTTCGTCTTGTTTATATTTATACTCTGAAACATAATAATTTATATTGCAGTCACTCATCTTCGCCAAAGAACAGTTTGCCTTATTTGTAATAGATATCAGGCTGCTCCCTCTTCTTTTCAACTTTTCTGCCAACATCAGTGTCTGTTCCGTCTCTCCTGATACAGACAATGCGATTGTAGCTATTCTCTCACCTTTTCCACGAAATACTGGCGTGAACGGATCATCAATAGCAAATGAAAACCAGCCTACATTATTAAAATATCTTGCCCCATACTTTCCTATAAAAGAAGAATTCCCCACACCTACAAATATAAGTGACGATGCCTTTGTAAGTAACTTCACAGCTTCCTGGATATTCTCAGCAAATGCCTGTGTCTGCACCCGTTCAAAGAAATCTTTAACCGCAGTAAGATCCATATTGATTTTCTTCTGTTCCTTGCTGCTGACTTCCTGTTTTAATTTCAAACGGAATTCAGAATATCCCTCGCATCCTACCTTTTTACAAAAGCGAAGGATCGTCGTTGTTGAAACATGAACCTCCTCTGCCAGTTCACGTACTTTCATATATACTACTTTCTCTTCATTGCTGATGATGTAATTATATACATCCATCTCCAACTGATTAAAAGATTTTATCATCTCATTTCATTCTTCTTATTATACACTCAACAACTGGCTTACATTTCCTTCCAGCACTGTCTTCTTGCTGCCAGTATCGAACACGGCTGATCCAGCGTGATCATTCCACCTTCTGCCGTTAAGTTCAAGTCGAGTCGCCGCATAATCCCACGGATACAACATCAGTTCAAGATATACTCCGTTTGTAGTCCTTTCTGTTTATTGTCGTTTAATTCCATTTTTCTATATCACAGATTCTGTGCTTCTATCTTATCATGATTTTCTACATTAATCATATAGAACAAAGAATGTGCTCGGCACATTCTTGCGCCTGCGGCGTTGCTGAGCGCCAGTGACGCTCGTCCAGCAACGACCGAAGTGGCTGTAGACGCTTGCGACGCCTACTTTGTACGCCGCAGTGCGCATCCTAAGCGGGCGTTTTTATATGTTGGAAAGAACTTTCCTAACATAGCAAAAGCGAATTCAAAGCTGTCTACTTTGTTCAGATATTCCAGTCTCTGCTTCAGTGAGCTTCCGATGCTTCTGTAGTAAGCTGCCATTTCGCAGATCAGCATAGATCCGATAACAGCATCTTTATCACGTACATACGGTCCTGCAAGGTATCCGTAGCTCTCTTCAAATCCAAAGATGAAACGGTCTACTTCTCCGGCTTCTTCAAGCTGTGCGATCTGGTCACCGATCCACTTGAATCCGGTAAGTACGCTTCTGAGTTCCACACCGTAATGCTCTGCAACTGCATCTGCAAGCGGAGTAGATACGATTGATTTTACAGCAACTGCTTTCTCAGGCATGGTTCCTTTTTCAATACGTCCTGCACAGATATAATCCAGGAGCAGAACACCCACTTCATTTCCGCTGACCAGTTCATAAGAACCATCGGGACATTTCATAGCGATACCTACACGGTCAGCATCCGGGTCTGTTGCAAGCATCAGATCTGCATCTGTCTCTTTGCAAGGTTAAGTCCAAGCTCCAGAGCTGCAAAAATTTCCGGGTTCGGATAACTGCAGGTCGTGAAGTATCCGTTTGGATATTCCTGTTCCGGAACGATTGTGATATCTGTGATTCCGATGTCTTTTAATACCTGTGTTACCGGCACAAGTCCGGAACCATTCAGCGGGCTGTAAACCAGCTTCAGTCCTGCTGTCTTGCAAAGTCCGGACGGTCTTACCTGACGTGATTCGATCGCTTCATAAAGCGCCTTCTTGCAGTCATCTCCTACAAAACGAATCAGCCCTTTTTCTACACCTTCTGCGAAGGATATGTATTTTGCACCTGTGAGGACATCTGTTTTCTGAATCTCTGCGTATACGATTGCTGCAGCATCATCGGTCATCTGGCATCCGTCCGGGCCGTAGGCTTTGTAGCCGTTGTATTTTGCCGGGTTGTGGGATGCAGTTACCATAACACCTGCATTGCAGTTATAATAACGTGTCGCAAATGAAAGTGCCGGCACTGGCATCAGCGCGTCATAGATTCTGACATTGATTCCGTTTTGCTGCCAGAACACCTGCTGCTGTCTTTGCAAATACATCACTCTTCAGACGGCTGTCGTAGCTGATTGCACTTGCGAATACCTTCGGAAGTGTAATGAACATCAGAGATTGGCCCTGCCTGCAGGTTATCCGGATTACCACCGGAGAATGCAAACACTGCCGGGATGATCATAAGTCCGGCAAGAAGCGCGATTGCTGTATCGAAAATCTCAACCTGTGTTGTACTCTTCTCAAGATCAACATCTTTACCAATATAAGAACCATATGTATACAAAATTCCCATCGCGATTGACAGGGGTAGAACATCTGTCCCATTGCCGCAACAACCGTCATTGCTGAGAAGTGCTTTGGATTCGGAATCAGGAAATACTTCACACCTTCAATTGCTCCCTGGTCTTGTTACAGAATAAATTGCTACGATAACCGCAAGGATAACAAGGATTGGCATCATAATCTTAGATACTCGCTCTACACCATTCTCAACTCCTGCCAGGATAACGCAGAATACAAGAATAGCAAACACGATGAACCATGCTTCTACCTGAAAAGAATCTGAAATAAATTCTGTAAAATATCCGTCCTGTGCAACAGTCTGCACATTTCCTTTCAAATACTCTGCAAGGTACTTGATAACCCAGCCACCGATCGAACTATAATACGGCACGATCAGCATAGGGATTATTGCATTGAGCCATCCGCCGATCTTAAATGATTTTGTCTTACCAAATGTCTGAAAAGCTCCAACCGGACTTTTTCTTGTCATTCTTCAAGTGCTGTCTCTGACATGATCAAAACATATCAAAAGTTACTGTCAAAATCAAATATACGAGAAGGAAAATTCCCCACCATACTTTGCAGCCAAATACGGGAATCTCCAGATATTTCCCAGGCCGACTGCTGGAGCCTGCAACAGCAAGCACATATCCGATCTTACCCGAGAAGCTTGCTCGCATTCCTGATTGTCCTTTGTTACTCATAAATTGCCTCCCATCACATAACAGTCTGTACTGCTATTTTCCCATCTTTTATAGCCTATACTGTTCTTATCTTCTACCATTCACAATCATGAATAGCAACAAAAAAGAGCGTTGACAGCGCTTTTTAAAAACACATTTAAAAATGCTATCTCGGCTCATTTTATACGTTTTTATAATTTCCTTCTATTTCTGCTCTTTCAAGCAATCTCTCTCAATCCCCTATATTCCATGTTCCGATCTTCACTCGGCATTGATCACACGCTTACATTTTCCCTATTGTCTCAAATGCTTTCTGAAGCGTTTCTTCCCGAATCTCTCAAACGGTTCTTCCGTGATCACTTCTGCCGCAAGTAATCTTGCCAGCCACGGTAATCCATATCATTTTCATATAAAAACACCTGCCGCAAACGGATGTGCTCCTTCTGAAGTCTTCGATAAACCGGGGATTCCAGTTCCGCCGGAAGAGATCACGAACACTTCCGGCTCACCCTCCGGCGCAAGGAAGTTCAATGCTTCCAAAAGCGGTCAAAATATCCCATTATTGATTCCATACAATTCGCGAATGATTTCTTCTGTAAATACTTCTTCCGACTTCCGTAATGTGAAATCGTCTCGCCTTTGACACAGATGATCTTATCTGAAATCTTCTGTGCCAGATCGATTTCATGAAAGAGACAATCACCGTAATCTTCTTCTGCC
>VOFH01002090.1_pt1 | contig 19651 bp, 36 predicted proteins | sample 5384091 | NCBI WGS metagenome assembly VOFH01 (sample SAMN12384727, study PRJNA508395) | human gut metagenome | isolation source: healthy gut G | host: Homo sapiens
GCTGGGGCTCATTCTGGAAGCCTCTTTCAGCGTAGAATTCCTGTTCGCCAGCAGTGAATACAAATTCATTGCCGCATTCTTTGCAAATTAAAGTCTTGTCTTCGTACATAGTTTTTACCTCTCTTTTGCAAAAAGTGTGCCCCACGAAATGCCCACAAATGCTTGTTGGTCTGTAAATACAGGGTCAGTTTATTTGCGAACGGCTTTTGCCGTTTACGCCAGGTTTCGATTCCGCGCCAGCTTTGTGCGGATTCTCTGTACAGCATTGTCAACCGATTTCGTGGATTTGCCCAATCTTTCCGTTTCGCGATAAGAGAGGCCTAAAAAAACAAGTCCAATGTCTGTTGCTCAAGGGTAGATAACGAAGTTGCCAAAACACGCAGCAGACTCATCGAGCGCTTCTTGTTCCATCAGGGTCTGCTCTGGGCTGGGCTCTAACTGGTCAGCGCGCAGCTGTCTCGGGAATAGACACATGGGAGGACTCAAAGGACATCGCTTCGTTCAATATCTGCCTGATTGCGCCTGGGAGGCGCGAATAGAAGAAATAAGTTGTTTGCGGATGCAGCTGGAAGCAAAGTTTTAAACGACGCTTCCCGCTCAGGACGGTAGTTTTCTATCGCACTGAGCAGCCCCAGAAAGCCCTCCTGCTGGAGATCCTCCCACTCCGCACCGGCGAGATAATACGGTCTGGCATACCGGCGAATCATTCCCGTATACCGCTGGACTAGTTCTTCCGACGCTCCGGCTGTACCCCGGCATAAGGAACACAGCTGCTCATCGGTCAACTGCCTTGTCTCACAGTCCATCAATCCGTATAACCCTCCTATTGTTGGATATTATATTCGATTCAATCAATTTTGTCAATACGCAAAGAAATGAATTGCAAAAAATTACTATTTTTGTAGAATTTCGACAAGTTCCATCCCTTTGCTTTTGCCTTTTCCGCTGATTTCTCATATCATTTACCATAGTTTTTCCAAATACAGCGCGCCATATTCCCGCGCCTTGATGAAGACGTCGGCCAGCGGCAATCGATGCAGTCCCATCCTACCGCAAACACAAAGCCTGTCTGAACGGCTTTAAAGCCTGATCTGCTGCTGTGCGTCCGGATATTCCAGCTGGAGATGATCATAGGCCAACTGCGTCACACAGCGGCCTCTGGGCGTTCTGGTGAGAAATCCAATCTGCATTAAATATGGCTCATAGACGTCCTCCAGCGTAATGGCTTCCTCGCCAATTGTTGCCGCCAGGGTCTCAAACCCACAGGACCTCCGCCATAGTTTTTGATAATTGACGCCAGCATTCTGCGGTCGGTGGCGTCGAGGCCCAGCTTATCCACCTCCAGACGGCTGAGCGCGTGATCCGCCGCCTGCTTGGTAATGACGCCTTGATAGTATAGCTGGGCAAAATCCCGCACCCGGCGGAGCATCCGGTTTGCTATTCTGGGCGTGCCTCTGGAGCGTGATGCGATCTCCTGGCGCCTTCGGCCTCTATCTCCATCCCCAGCAGTGTCGCCGAACGAGTTACAATATGGGTCAGCTCCTCAGTGGTGTACAGCTCCAAACGAAGAGAGACGCCAAACCGGTCTCTGAGGGGCTTGACAACTGCCCTGCCCGTGTGGTGGCTCCGATGAGCGTAAACTTGGGCAAATCCAGCCGGATGGAGTTGGCAGACGGACCTTTCCCGATGATGATATCAATCGCATAGTCCTCCATGGCGGGATAGAGGATTTCCTCCACCGCCCGGTTGAGCCGGTGAATTTCATCGATAAACAGAATATCTCCTGCATTCAGGTTGGTCAGCAAAGGCCGCCAAATCCCCAGCTTTTTCGATGGCAGGGCCTGAGGTGATACGCACATTGACGCCCATCTCATTGGCAATGACGCCTGCCAGGGTGGTCTTGCCAAGGCCTGGAGGGCCGTATAAAAAGCACATGGTCCAGGGCCTCGCCCCGCCGCTTGGTTGCCTCAATGTAGACGCCAAATTGCCCTTCGCCTTTTCCTGTCCTGTGTAGTCGTCCAGGTCTTGGGCCGCAGGGTAAACTCTCCGTCGTCCTGGGCCAGCGGCGTCGTTGAGACAAGGGGGCGTCGTTCTCCTCGTATTCCTTTGAAAATCAATACTCATGGTGTCCCCCTACTTTAATACCATCGCGCGGCGCAGGCGCACAATCTCCTCTAACGAGCAGTTTTCCACATCAATGCCCCGCAGCGCCAAGCCAATTTCACTCTGGGAATATCCCAAAGGACGCCAACGCCGCTGTAGCCTCCGCCAGCTTCCCACCGCCGGATGTGGAAACCGCCACTGGGCTTGTTCCACCCACCTCCAACTGCGTCGCGCCTAGCTTGTCCTTGAGTTCAAGAAGAATGCGCTGCGCCAGCTTTTACCAACGCCAGGCGCCGCAGTCAGCGCCTTTTCATCCCCGTCATCACAGACAGGGTAAACCGGTCCGGCGTGGCCGAGGACAAAATTGCCAGCGCCGCCTTTGGGGCCCACCGGAAACGCCAATGAGCAGTTCAAAGCAGTTGCGCTCCTCCTGGTGGCAAATCCAAAAAATATCAAAAGCGTCTTCTCTCGGATATTGCAGTGGGTATAAAGCCGGTAGGTCTGCCCTTTTTCAGCTGAGAAAGGGTATACCCAGTCGTATGGCAAGCATATCCCACACCGCCGCAGTCCACCACCGCCAAATTTTCTTCCATCACTGTGATGGTTCCGTCCAAATAATAAAACATCGTCTCACCTAATCTGTTCCACTTTTTGCAGCAGCGACGTCTGCGATCTGCCATGACACAGCGCAATGGCAATGGCGTCGGCCGCATCGTCCGGCCTGGGAATCTCTTTCATTTTTAACAATCTGCGCGTCATATCCATGACCTGGCTTTTTTCTCAGCCTTTCCATAGCCCACCACCGCCTGCTTGACCTGCAACGGCGTGTACTCATACAGAGGATCCCATATTTGGCCACCGCCAGTAAAATGACCCTCTGCCGTGGGAAACTCCAATGCCCGTTGTGACATTGTGGCCCCAAAAAGCTCCTCTACCGCCACCGCATCCGGCTTCAGTGCGTCCATTAGCCGCACCATATCGTCATAGATCATCACCAGGCGGCTGGGAAAATCCAAATCGGCCGGCGTTGTGATAGTGCCGTATTGCAGCATGACTTGTGTTCTCCCTGTCCGAAGTAATGAGGCCAAAGCCGACGATTGCATATCCGGGGTCAATACCAAGAATTTTCATCATTTCACCTAATTGTATTATCGTTAAATGCCGCTCATCATCCAGAGATAGGAGGCAATCACCCCTGCCACGACAATGCCCACCAGCACCCAGGCAAATACTATCTGCCATTTGGGCCGGGGCGTGTGCATTTGGGCTTCTCCTTCCGGTTCTGGTTCTGGGCCGCTCGGGCGACTGGGGATCTCGATCATCCAGTTTCACCTCAGTTCAAAGCCTATCATATCATTTTTCTGCGGCAATTGAACAGTCCCAATTCCCGCATAAAAAGGGCGGCTTGCCGCCCCTTTCTTTCTCACGCTATATATCGCTTTTGCGGCGGTTGCACTCGGCACAGAGCATGTTACAGTTTTCCGGAACCGTCTTTCCGCCCTGACTCCAAGGGGTAATATGGTCGCCCTGCATCTGCTCGAAGTCAAAGCGCCGCTTGCAGACCGGGCAGACGCCGCCTTGGCGTTCATAGGCCGCCCGCTTCTGGCTTTCGGTAAAGGCCCGCAGGCTCAAATGCTTTTCTTCGCCCGACAGGACATAGGCGTAAATTCCCCGCTTGGTCACGTCGTCGTCCATCATGAGCGCTCTTGATGCGCTGCCCAGCGCGTCAGGTCAGAGGCGCGTCGTGATAGGCGTTATACAGAAGGCCCATTCTATTCCCTTCATCTCCCTGCGCTTGACAGGGAAAATTGTTTGCACCCACTCGATAACGCGCCTAAAATAAATCCAAAGTTGGTTTGCATTCTCATCTTGTTGGTGGCGCCATATATTGCTCGATCGAATCCAAGCCGTCCCGCGCGGAAATCCATTCGATGGCTTTTCCAAATACTCCTGCCGGATTGGCGAACCGTTCACAAAAGTCTTTTCAATGCGGTACATGCGCCACAGCTCGGTTTTGAAAATGCAATTTTGCACTGACAGCCAAGGGCCAGTATAAGAGGTGTTGCGCGACTCTTGATCCGATAAAACCTTGCCAGCAATGTTGATAATTTTGAACCAGTCCAGCACCTCTGAAGGCGTACCATCACAGACATATATGTCCAGTGCATAGTCCAAAATAGCCTGCTTCTGGTCGGCTTGCAGGTTGAAAAGAAAAAGTTATCCACAGAATAGCACTGCTCATAGCTTTCGCGGTTCGCCGCATCTCCTGGCCGCCGCATAGCGGCAAATGGAGATGGTACGTCGCTGGCCATCCATCAGTTCATAGCGTCCGTCTGCGGTTTTGGCCCAGTACATCACATTGATAGGGGAATCCCTTTTTGACCGAGCGTATGACCTCGTCGCGGTCCTTGGCGGCATAGATGTATTCACGCTGATAGGCGGGGGCGTACATCCAGTTTGCCCCCATAGGCCACAACGCCTTCAATGCCGTCTGCGCCTCTTTCCTCATAGCCATCAATCAGGTCCGGACGGTTAGCTGGATACGGTCAATTTTCATTTTCCTTCATCTCCTGTACGACCTTCTGTATTAACAGTCTGCGGTACTTTGCCTTTTTCCATTCAACAGAGGCCCATGCCCAAGCCAATTTTCCGGGTCATCAAGCCCTATAATCTTAAACTGCTTCTCTGCAATGATAGCCCATGTAGGAGATTGGAACACCAATAATTCCACTATAGTCGTATGGAATATCAGTCGTTTTGTTTACATTGATTCCGTCAAACTCATCGAATTTTAAAAACTCATCTGGCGAATATTTTTTATACAAATCCAATGGCTCATGCCGTTTGGGAATATCCATATTGGTAAACCAGCATATATTCCCATACGCCGCCACTTTTGCCCCAGCTCATCTATCTTAAAATCTGTTTGTTTCTCTTCATAATAATCAGGAACTCTGAACCAGAAATGTCCGCTATTATAACCAAGCCACATTTTTATTGTCCTTAAAATAGTGGAAAATTTCTTTGATGGTGACATGGTTCATGTTTCCCAACACAAGAAACTGTTTTCCACTTTCCATTACAAGAGGAATATATTCTTTCATCAGCGAAAACGGCGGGTTTGTAACTACTATATCGCACTCTTCCAACAACGCCAGACATTCCGATGAACGAAAATCTCCGTCGCCTTCTAACGGCGTTTTCACGTAATCTGGCAGTCCAATTTGTTCTGCGTTGTCGTTGCTGACAATCTCAAACTTGTAGCTGGGCTTGTCTGCCTCTATAGTGGGTCGTTATCAGCTTTTTGATGCCCAACTGCTGAAAGTTTAGCTGAAAATAGCGGAAAAAGTTACTGGTGTAGCCGCCAAGCCCATCTCCGAAATGGTCTTGCCCATCCTCTCCAATGGCCGGATCGTCTGCATTGCAGAATATCACCTTGCCGCGGAAATACTTGCGGTAATGGCGCAGTTCATCTTCAATCGTGGATAACTGCGTATAGAATTCATCTGTTTTTCCTGCTCTGGACATATGAAGATTTCTGTTTCCCGCCATTGCAGCCTCCTCCTGTCGTCTTATATGGTCAATTATACCAGATTCCCCAAAAAGGGCAACGTTTCCCCATAAAAAGGCCCCGGCCCGATTGATAATCGGGCCGGGGGCGCTTTTATACCTCAAACATCGATCGCCATAGGTCGGTACCGGCCACAGCTCCTATCCACAATCAGCTCCAGCGTCAATGGCGCCGCGCAGCCTCCTTCATACCAGGAACCACCCTGTTTTTCAGCTGATTGGCCATCTGGCACACATCCTCTAGCCGGTGGATCTCCTGCAAATCCGCCTCCATATGAGAAAGGGCGTTTTGCGCCTTTTTTTCAGCAGATGGCTGGTCTTCACCAGCAGCTCCTTCTGCACGCTGACGTCCGCCTCTGGGCAGATGGACTGACAGACCTGATAGATCCGCCAAATTGGTAGTATGGCCGGATGATAGCTGGAATATACGCTTTTGACGCCATGTGAATCATGGTCTGGGCTTCAATGGAGATGATCTTGACATAGGTCTCATACATAATCTCCGCTCCTGGACTCCAGCTCTGCCTAAAAGACGTGAAACTTTTCAAACAGCTCCACGGATTTTCTCGTCGTGAGAGCGGGAACCGCGTCCACATACTGGTCATAACCGGCAGTCCCTGCGCTTTGCCTCTTTGACCCACTGCTCAGAATAGCCGCTGCCGCTAAAGATAATGCGCTCGTTTGGTCATTAAGTCGGCAATGACGCTCTTGACGGCAGGCTCAAAGTCCTCCGCCTGTTCCAGGATGTCAGCCGCCTCGGAGAACGCCTCGGCCACAATAGTATTTAGCACTGTGCTGGCCGCCGCCAGAGAGGTCTGAGGAGCCCACCATGCGGAACTCAAACTTGCTTTGCCGGTAAATGCAAACGGCGAGGTGCGGTTACGGTCCGTAGCGTCCTTTTTAAGTTCCGGCATGGTTGAAACGCCTGTTTTGAGGGTCTTATCTTTGAGACATTCTGCCGCCGTGCCGTGATCCACAATCTGGCGCACCACGTCGTCAAGCTGATCGCCCAAAAAAGATGGAGATGATCGCCGGAGGCGCCTCGTCGCCGCCCAGACGGTAGTCGTTGCCTACATTGGCCGCCGACTGCCGCACCAAATCCGCATGAGTGTCAACGGCCTTCATGATACAGGCTAAGACCAACAGAAACCGCAGGTTTTTGTTGGGGACGCGCCAGGATCCAGCAGCTTTTCCCCTGTGTCGGAGTTTAAAGACCAGTTGTTGTGTTTGCCGGAACCATTGACGCCGTTAAAGGGCTTTTCATGGAGCAGGCACACCAGATTGTGTCGAGTCGCTACCCGCTTCATGGTCTCCATAGTCAGCTGGTTCTGATCCACCGCCAAGTTTGCATCGCAGTAGATGGAGCCATCTCGTGCTGGGCCGGCGCCACCTCATTGTCTGCGCGTGGTGGCCGTGATGCCCATTTTCCAAAGCTCCACATTGAGATCGCGCATGAATTCGCCCACCCGCTCGCGGATAACGCCATAGTATTGGTCCTCCAGCTCCTGGGCCTTGGGAGAGGGCGCGCCAAACAGGGTGTGGCCTGTGTAGATAGATCCCGCCGCTCCAGGTGCTTCTCTCGGTCTACTAAAAAATATTCCTGCCTGCGCCGACTGAGGGCAAGACTTTTGCGTCTGTATTTCCAACAGGCGCATAATTCCCGCAGCTGGGCCTGCTGGCTGACGGCCTGCATCGAACAAAGCAGTGGCGTTTTATTGTCCAACGCCTCTCCAGTATAGGAGACAAATATCGTGGGATACAAAGAATGATACCCGCCGATTGCCTTGACAAACGCCGGTGAGGTAATGTCCCTGCCGTATAGCCTCTGGCATAGTGGGTCGAGCGCAGTCCTCCGAGGGAAACGACGACGCGTCGCTTTCACCCATGGTCAGCTGCTTACCTGTCAGCTTCATGATAGCTTTTTCCGTCCCCGGAGAGGCTCAAAAGGAGTCGTGCTTTTCCGCTGTGATGCCGGTCAAGGGTTGGAACCAGTGTGTGTAGTGGGTGGCGCCCAGCTCAATCGCCCAGTCCTTCATTGCAGCGGCGACAACGTCTGCCGTTGCTGCACTGAGCCGTCCGCCGTCGCGCATAACCGTCATAACTCGTGAAATTCTTGCCCGGCAAACGCTCTTTCATCACGGCGAAAAGTGCTAAAAACATTTGAACCAAAGATTTCTGCGATTTTCTATACCCTCAATCCCTTCCTGACTGCAGACATCGTACTACAAAAAAGTTCCAAATACGGCTGTTTTAAAAAACATGATACTACGATACCGTACACACCGCCAAAATGCAAGCGTCTAATCCCAAGTTTTTGAAATTAGAATATTTCTCCCCTCCTTTACAAACACTACCTTGTAAGGAGGGCCTACTATGTTCATTTCGTATATTCGTTCCATCATCCTCTACTTCGTCTTGATTGTGGTTGTGCGTCTCATGGGCAAGCGGCAGATTGGCGAGATGGAACCCAGTGAATTTGTCGTTGCAATTTTGATCGCCGATTCGGCGTCCGTTCCTATATGCAGGATATCGGCATTCCCCTTATGGCCGGTGTCATTCTATCGGCTGCATCCTAGCGCTGGAACTCATCTTGTCATTTTTGTCCATGCGCCTGATTAAGATTCGCAAGCTTTTTTGGTGGAAAGCCTGTTATTTTAATTGACAGTGGCAAAATTTTGCAGTCCAATCTGCGCAAAACCCGCATTACCGTCGATGAGCTGACAGAATACCTACGGCAAAATCAAGTTGTAGATTCACAACCGTCAAATACGCAATACTGGAGACCAACGGCCAGCTCAGCACCCTGCTCTACCCCAGTACATGCCTGCCACCGCCATGGATAGCGGCATTCAGGTGGATGAGCTGAACCTTCCCATCACCCCTGGTCAGCGACGGCCGTATTCTTTCTCAAAACCTCAAGACCAGCGGCCGGGACGAGCGGTGGCTGGAAAAGGAACTCAAAAACTCAACAGCAGTGTCAATGATACATTTTTCCTGATTTGTGACTTCCAACGGAAAAATCTTCCACTGCCCGAAACAGGAGAGCTGAGATGAAGTATTTTTGGATTGGGCTTTTAATTCTACTCGTTCTTTTTCCGGATGCCTGGCATCTACCATTGCAACCCACCGCTACACCGAGGGGACGCCCTGACCGCGCTTCAGCAGGCCTTTGACTTGGCCGAGGACGGACAATTCACCGAGTCCGGCAAATGCTCATTGAGCAGGCGTCCGACGCCTGGGACTCCCACAAAGGTCTTTTCGGCATCGTTTTGCACCATGATGAGTCCGATGCCGTCAATACAGGCTTTCAGTCCACCTTGCAGTACGCGAAAAAAGCACGACGGCGAGGAGTTCTTCGGCGCCTGTGCCGAATTAATGGAGTCCATCGGCCATATCCGGGATATGGAGGTGCCTCATTACTATAATGTTCTCATAACTGTGAGCTGACGAAATGAAGAGGCGCCTGAAACAACTGTTTCAGGCGCCTTAAAGATTGGGTTTTGGCTATTTTTCTTCCAAAAATTTTGTTTAGCTCGTTCATAAAGCTGTTGATATCCTTGAACTGGCGGTAGACAGAAGCAAACGGACATAGGCCACTTCATCCAGAGGTTTGAGCCGCTCCATGACCAATTCTCCGATTTCCTTTGTGCTGATTTCCCGCTCCAGCGAGTTTTGGATGGTCTGCTCGATCTCATCGACTGCCGCTTCCAAATTGCTATGGATACCGGCCGCTTTTCACAGGCCCGGACCATTCCATTTAGAATCTTATTGCGGTCAAAGCTCTGGCGACTGTTATCCTTCTTGACCACCACAATGGGCAGGCTTTCTACCGTCTCATATGTAGTAAAGCGCTTTTTGGCACGAAAGGCACTCTCGTCTTCTGCGGATACTGTTTCCATCCTCAGAGTGACGGAATCAACCACCTTACTCTCCTGATACGCGCAATACGGGCATTTCATATTCAACCCCTCCAGTTCACGCAAACGTGGTATTATTATACCAAACACAGCATATTGTGTCCAGCTTTTTCTCTCTTTTTCTTTTAAATTGAGGATTTTCTGCAAAATTACAGAAGATCCTCCAAGACATCTGGCACAGTCACTGGCGTCACAGCGTTTCTTGCCAACAACCGTAAAAATTTCTAAAATGCGAGTTTCCACAGATGTGATGTCACGATAAGCACAGCTTTCCATTTCTTGCTGCTGTAACAGCTCGATCTCTTACACCGTACGCGCTGGGCTTTGTCTGTCTATGCGCTGATCCGTCAGTAGATAGTACCGCAGCCTCTATGGGATCTCCATCCTCCTTTTGAAGCTGAATTCGATGAAATAGTGTCCGTTTCTCCATGTTTTTCCCTCCTGGTGGCTATTGAACCATACTTTGGCCTGGTTGAAAAGAAAAAGTCATCGCATAATTCGACAAACTTCCCTCTTTTTTCCAGATAAACTACATATTTTGTTTCTGTTCAACAAATAAGTCCCATCTCTTGTGATTTTTTGCGCGAATTTTGTCGAACGATTTCTGAGAGAACGGAATCAAAGTGCCGGAACATGCTGTCATCCGGTTCTTTGATTGTCGCCGCTGGCCCGCACATCCAGTTTCCTTTGTTTTCACCCACTTTCACAACAAACTGTTTTCCTGTATTTCTACTGTTACTCACCAAGATAGTCAAGTTTGCCCGCAAACGTGCAAACAGGCAAATAGTTTGCCCCAAGAATAATTCTTCAACAAAACCGATTCAAAGCCGTCATCTTTGAATCGGTTCTCTGTCTTATTTCGCTGAAAGGCTCAGTTCTGAGCTTCCATATTTTTAATCTGAAGCTGGAGCTTATCTGCAATCAGAGCAATAAACCGGAGTTGGTGGGCTTTCCCTTGGTGTTAGAAACAGTATAGCCAAAGAATCTCTGCAGAGTTTCTAAATCGCCCCGGTCCCAGGCCCTTCAATTGTGCCGGATGGCCTGCTCGACTCTAGAGGGAGTTAGAAAACGTTTTCGCCACTTGCGGATATAACACTTTTGTAATAGCATTGATCACATCCATGTCGTTGACTGCAATCATAATGGCTTCGCGCAAATACTGATACCCTTTGATATGCGCCGGCACGCCGATTTCATGGATCACAGAGGTAACCATTGCCTCCACGTTAACCTCCGGCATCTTTTGCCGGGCGCGCTTCCCGCCTTCAGCGCCGCCTCATTTTCACGAATCTCGTCAATTCTGTCCGCGACCGCCTCAAAAATCGCAGGGTTTCATCATAAAATACTTGACTCGAATCCAGCTGCAGTATTGGCCACATAATCCGTCATAAATGTCGTCAACACCATCATCACAGGTTTCGTTTCCATGTTACTTGCAATTTTTACAACTGACATTCCATCCAGCTTCGGTAACATTAAATCCAAAATTAGCACATCTGGTTGTAGCGCCGTCAGCAGTTCTACTGTCTGTGCGCCATCGTTCGCTACGCCAACAACTTCATAACCATTTTTCTGTTTCAGTGTGAGCTTCAAGTTGTTGCAAAACTTTCATTGCTATCGGCAATCAAAACCTTAATGCGACTTTCCATCTTCAATTCTCTCCTAAATGGTTATTATTGTTGATTCTTTACTCTCTAGACATGTCTTCTCTCCGCGGTAGTTATAATTTATCATACGCTATTACCAATTTCAAGTTCTTTCACCCCAAATTTTGGAAATTTTTTGTCGACACCTTTCGACAAAAACAACAAATCTATGACAATATATAGTGTTTTTTCTGTTACATTGTAACAGAATGTAGAGAAAAAGCAATGCGGAAACAGGCGAATCCGCATTGCTTTTCCCATTATTTTACAGCTTATTTCTTCAAATTTTCCACGATTGCCTTCACCGCTTTTTCCACGATCTCGCGGGAGGTTGCCAGATTCATCCGAACAAATGTTGCAAACTTTTCGCCGCCGAACCAGTCGCCGTAGTCGAATGCCAGCTTGCATTTTTCTGCATGAACTGCTGATCTCGTCGCCCTTGAGATAGGCTGAGAAGTCAATCCATAGAAGATAGGTGCCCTCCAGGGGGACTAACTCTTTACGCCAGGCAAAATTTCTTTCGTCAATGTCTCGGTGACATAGGTCATGTTGGAATAGATAATGTCCATGACCTGCTCCAGCCATTCACGGCCGCCGCGGTAGGCCGCCTCCACCGCCAGATAGCCGAACGGCGCACCGTTGGTCACGCGGATCCGGCTGGTGTATTGTCGTACTGGCTGCGCGCAGCCGCCATTGGGAATCACCACGAAGGAATTCTGGCAGGCCGCCAGGTTAAAGGTCTTAGAGGCCGCTGTCACTGTCACCAGAATGTCGTCATACTCGCCGACGGTTGCAGCTGTGATCTGCTCAAAGCCCTTGTTTACCAGGTCGTGGTGAATTTCGTCAGAAATGACAAAGACGTTGTGCTTTTGCAGATCTCCATAACCTTTTGCAGCTCGTCTTTTTCTCCAAATGCGGCCCACCGGATTGTGGGGAGAACTCATGACAAAGACCTTGACATTGTTGTCGATGATCTTTCTCAAAATCGGCAAAGTCGATGGAGTAGACGCCGTCGTTGTTGATAAGTTCGTTGGTGACCAGATTTGCTGCCGTTGTTGTTGACTGCGTCCATGAACGGATAATAGACCGGAGTCATGACAATGACGCTGTCGCCCGGCTTTGTCTTAATATGTAAAAACCAGTTGATGGCCGGAACTACGCCCGGTGCAAAGCGAATCCACCCGCGTTTGACGTCATAATGATGATACTCTTTTCCCACTCAATAAAGGCGTCAAAATAGGAGTCTCGCCTGTAATATCCAAATGCACCCATGTCTAAATACTGCTTCTCTGCGTCAATGACAGCCTGCGGAACCTTGAAGTCCATATCCGCGACCCACATTGCAGTCAGGCCTTCTTCGCCAAATTTGGGCGTTAAGTCATCCCATTTGCCGCAGTCGGTCCCTCGTCTATCTACAAATACAACCTTTCACTCATTGGTAAGAGTCACTCCATAAAATTTAAGGTTATTATCCTACATCCCCAGGTAAAAGTCAAGACTGCCTGGGAGTTGGCCGGGCTTCGTACTGCGCTTCCAAGCAGGCTATCTGGGGCGTTGGTACTATGCGTTGGATTTATACAGCCATCCAGCCCCGCTGTAGCACCTGGCGGGAAATACAAGTAGTCTTAAAGACCGCCCAGAACTGATGGCCAAGTTTGTAAAAAATCAATGCCCTGCCGATTGACAGCGTTACTTCACGCTATCAGGCGTGATGGTCTTAAGGCCAGTGATATACTCACGCCAGAAGTTCTTCCAGATGATATCGCTTTGGACTGTGGTCTTTCCAAGGGCGATTTTTCCCCACAGTCGCTAGGGAGAATACAACCGTGTAAGTCTCCCCGTCCTCCAGCTTATCCGGGTCGAGTCCCGCGCTGATAAAAAAGGCAGATAATCGGTGATGCCCGCATCGTTGGTAACCACTCAGACCTGTCTCCAAGAGCTGGTTGATCTCTGCGCCGGTCATGTCTTTGGTGGAGACGGATCGTTATACCGGGGACCGATGGAATGTCAATATTGTTGGTATCCAGATCTCCCTGATAATATTTTCTCCGTTAGCCGTCGCCGCCAGGCGAATGCCCGGGGTATGCCGCTGTACACAGGGCAATGTCCCCAGTCCCGTGGCGTAAAGGGCGTTGACCACCAGCCGGGAGGTTTGCTCCGTAGTCAGATCCTCGCTCACCGTGGCCCAATACACTGTTATTTTTATTCTTGGCGGCATCCTGCCGGATAGAGTCCATCAACTCGAATACCCCATCCAAATCGCCGCCAGCGGTGATGGTCTCTCTCAGATATTCGCCTGTGATGGCCAAAATATCCTCATACCCAGGGTATAAAAACGGTGCGGCGTGACCCCGGTTCATGGTCTCATTGAGCGGGGCAAATTCCTCTGGAAGCTGGGCAGTGGTACCAGAGAGGGGAGAATATCCGCTTTGCTGGAGCGGAGCAACTCTTGGCCTTCCTCGGTAGAGAACAGCTCCAGCAGCCTTTAGCGCATATTCCAGCTTTTCTTCGTTGCCCGGCTCCCCTAGCCGTTTGTTGAGTCCGATTTTAATGCCGTAGTTGGTGGCGCAGAATTCACTGTCTCACCAAGGCCATACAGTGGGAAGGTTCCAAACTCGTCCGAAGATTCTTCAATTTTCCCCAGGAAAAGGCTTGTCCGCCTACCAGATACGTCATGGCACACTCCCGGTTTACGAGCATCTTAATGCCTTGCTGATCGCTCATATCCACCTGCGCAGAGTCAAATGCCCCAGCATCCACCCAATCCCTTTAGGAAGCGTGATGCCGGTGCCAAATCCTCCGGGAGGAAGCCTCGCCCTGGAAAGTCCTTCGCCCAAGAGACGCCGGCCGCTGTCATCAGGAAATCGCAGTGGGATAATTGTCATCAAGGTAAAGTAGGTACCAGAATACACCGGGCAGGGTAAAGGCAGAATATCGGTATCGGCGCGAATAGTTTTGATCGGGGAGATAAACTCCTCGTGGCTTGTAGGGACACTCCAGCCCTGCTCGGCAAAGAGGGTCTTATTGTAACCGATGCCCCGTACTACGGAGGGTCCTTCCAGCATATAAATCCCGCCGTCCACCGAAAGATTGGTCAGGACGCTGGCCTTATAGTTCTGTACAAATCCGTAGCCGGAGAGGTCCAGCAGAGTTTCCTTCTGTATACTGTCCTCCGGGGCGTAGGTAGCCATGATAATATCGGGCAGATCGTTGTTCTTAAACCGTTCCTGAATATGCACAGATACTCCGGATCCAAAATAGGGGCCGCACATCAAAGGTGATGTCAGAGTCTTCTGCGGTCAGTTTATCTAACAGCGGTTCAATGTTTTGATTTGGAGTCAGAATACTGAGGGCACGATCCTGCGCTGTGCCTGCGCATCCAGAAAGGCCGCCCGACAGCATACCTATAAGCAATGCCACGGACAATGCCCGCAATAGAATAGACGTTTTTTTCATGTTTGTTCTCCTCGTTTTATATCGGGATGATATTTATAAAGGACAGCTTTGAGCCGGCCCAGCCCAATGGCTTTGCCAAATGATCATTCATGCCGGCCGCCTGCGTGCGCTCCACATCTTCTGCAAAAGCGTCTGCCGTCATCGCCACGATGGGCACATTCGCATCGCCCCGAGGCAGGCCGCGAATAGCACGGGCGGCGGCCAGACCGTCCATTACCGGCATACGCAGATCCATAAAAGATGAGATGATATTCCCCTTCGGGAGAATTGGCAAATTGATCCACGGCTTGCCGCCCATCGGCAGTGTCCACTTTTACGCCAAGTTCCTCCAGAATGTCCACCGCGATCAACAAATTCAGTTCGTTATCCTCTACCAGCAAAGATTCGCATTCCTGCTCCCTGCACCGGCGGCTCTCCGAGGTTTTCAGAGATCTGCGCCGGCGGCGCGATGGTAAAGGCGAAGCGTCACGCAGAAGCGACTTCCTTCTCCTGGGACGCTCTCAACATGGATATCACCTGGAGCTTTTCCACCAGACTTTTGACGATAGACAGCCCCAGACCTGTGCCTTTGTACTGTGTGCGGCTACCGCTGTTTTTCCTGGCTGAAGGGCCTCGAACATGCGCGCCACAAACTCTGGAGCCATACCGATTCCGGTGTCCTGACCTCAAAGGTATACACGGCCGTCCTGTCCTGCTTCTGCTTCTGGGCGGCACGCAGAGTGATGACGCCCCCTTCCGGGTAAACTTCACCGCATTGCCCAACAGATTTGTCAAAATCTGATTGAGCAACAGTTCGTCGCTTTCCACCCAACTGTCCTCTAAATCGTCAATCCTCACCCTGAGCGCAATATTTTTTTCTCTGGCCAGCGCCTCGATGTTGGTGATACACCCCCAAAGATCGCACGAATATCCAGAGGCGCCACGTGGACTTCCACCTTGCCCTGTCTGATTCTGACATATCCAAAATATCGTTGATAAGCAAAGATCAGCTGATGTGAACTCTGGTCAATTTTGCACAGATAGCCCGCCGGTCGTTGTAGTCCCGCATAGCGAGATGGCACATCCCCATTATGCCGTTGAGGGGGTTCGATGTCGGGACATGTTGATAGGAAATCACTTTTTGGAGCGGCTAGCCTGTTCTGCTGCTTGCAAAGGCCGCCGCCGGGCGGCTTTAGCGTTTTGCGCGCGTTCAGGCGCATAAACAGAACCAGCACTACGGACAGTGCAAAGGCGATTCCCGCCATTCTGCAGAATTAGCTTTGTACAAGCTTCGTTGTACCACCGCTTACATTTTCCTCCGAAATAAGATTCACCCAATGCTCAGCAACAGGGGCGCAGGATACAAAATAGCGCATATCCTGAAGGATAATCTCACCCGTAAAGTATCCCTGCGTTTGTACTGCGCTGGCAAGCGCCTCATGGTTGGTGTGTCATATAAAAAATCGGCATTTTGAGTGCTGTGATGATGTTATAGCCTGGTATGATCCGACATTAGAAGTCTGCGATACAGCCGCGCCGTCCGTCTTCGTAATGTAGGTAGAGTTTTTCATAATGGAGGTAACTCTAGTTCTGGGAGCAGAATGTGCATATTGTAAGAGCGACGTGGGTTAGTACCGTTCCTTCCAGCCAGTACTAGCAGTCGCGGGCGCTCGCTGGAGGAAGAGCATCTGCTCAGTTCCGCTTGTATTAGATTCACGTATTGCAATCTGATGGTCAGGGAAGATCCGCTCGGCAAAGATCTTCGGCGCTGGCCAGCGAGTAACTGTGCTGTCCCAGTTTAGCTGTTACTCCTAGAATCAATGCAAATGAAGGTCCATGGGAATGCGCATCGCTGTTTTGACTCATATCCTCAAGACTGTCTATCAGCGGCTGTGCTGCTCGCTGGGAAACTGCTGTATCGTATAGACCAATTGCGCAAATTTTTCCTATCGCTCCGAATGGAAAGATTCACCAATTCCGAACTCTTTTCGCGTTCTGTTCCATACTATACAGCCGCTGGGTATATAATTGTTCGTCCAGCGAGGTGGCAAACAGCACGCACAGAAGCGCCACCAGATGCGACCGTAGTTAGTATCAATGGAAGGATATAATTTCGCTTGCGAACGGTAGTTTTTCTAGTTTATCGCTCACGAGCCTTGCCTCCCCTCTCAGCCATTTTTGCAGGACAACATGGATCCGATCCATATCCAAAGGCTTGGAAAGAAAATCATTCATTCCTGCCGCGCTTTGCCAAATCCCTGTCTTCCTGAAAGGTATTTGCCGTTAAAGCAATAATCGGAATTGTTTTTGCTTCTGGGTGGCAGGAAGCACGGATGGTTCTAGCGGCTTCTAATCCATCCATGTTCGGCATCTGTAAATCCATCAAGATTAAATCAAAAACTGGATTGGCTTTGATTAAACAGTTTTACTGCCTCTATGCCGTCTGGAGGCAAGCTCTCACCTGCGCGCCCTCGGTTGTAAACAGGTCTGTGGCAATTTCCGCATTGAGTTGGTTATCCTCTGCCAGCAGAAACCGGGCGTTTTCATAAGTTTCTGCCGAAGCATTCAGCGTGTGTTTCACAGGATTGCCAAAGGAAGTGAGATGGTGAAATAAAATTCGCTGCCTGAGCCGACCTGGCTTTTTACATTGAGCGTGCCGCCCATAAGCTCAACAATGTTTCGACTGATCGGCAGCCCCAGTCCTGTTCCCTGACTGCGAGTGCGGTTGTTTCCAATTTGCTCAAAGGAGTCAAAAATGCGGGATATGTCCTCCCTCGGAAATGCCCACGCCGCTATCAGAAACGCAGAACCGGTAGGCCCGCACCAGTATCCGTTTCCTCGAGTTCCTCTACTATCAGAAAAACCCTGCCCGTCTTTCGAGTGAATTTTTACGGCATTGGAAAGCAGGTTCATAAGTACTTGCTTTAAGCGAATCGGGTCGCCTGTTAAATCTGTGTGCTTGATCTCCGCCCCTGCATAAAGCTTTATTTGCTTGCGCTGTGCCTGTGCTCGCATGATACTGCAAATTTCGTCCAGTACACGCTCCAGGGAAAAGCTTTCATTTCATCATCATCATACCTTCGTCAATGCGGCTCATATCCAGAATGTCGTTAATAAGCCCCAGCAGATACCTGGATGAGTCATTCAGTTTCGCAAGGCTTTCATATCCGTGGGAATATGATCCTTCATAGAGATAAGGGTAGCCAATCCCACAATGGCGTTCATGGGCGTCGGATCTCGTGGCTCATACGGGAAAGAAATTCACTTTTTTGCCAGATTCTCTGCCTCTGCTTTGGCAACAGCCTTTTGCATATTTGCTGCTTTGACTCTCGCTTTGGCAATGACAATAATGGCGCCGATGATCAGAATGGAAAAGACGCTGATGGCCAATATAGATTCAATAGGATTGCTTTTGATCCGGCTCCAAAAGTATATACGTCATTACATAATTAAATGAAATTGTGATCCAGAATTGCTTCCCGGTCTTGTTCGGAAAAGACTATTGATGCCCCTTGTTGATAATGGTAAGTAAATTGGGATCTGCTGGCGCAGACAAAGCAAAACAGACGTCTATTCGATTATTGGAGAGTGTAACTGGGACTACATTATTGAACATTTGCTCCTGCATGATTTGTTCCATACGAGTAGACAGACCAGGCAAAATCAATTTGCCGGTATTTACAGCATGCAGAAGAGCGCCGTGTTGGTGTCATAGTATTTTACATGTCTGGCATCCATAGTCCGGTACTGGCGGCCTTCCATAAACTACAGTCAGGTTTTCCTTCCCGGTAGGTTATCAATTTATTGGTGACGATCAAATCGTTCTGTAGTGTGGTGGATGCCGATGTCGCCAGATCGTCTCTAGTAGCGCCATGGTAGTCTTCAAAAGTAAAAGCCTGACATATCGGCTTTTGCCTTGTAGCACAAATTTGTGCTTCAGCATACTTCTCGGCAAAACATAGGAAAATTTGAGCCCATACTGCTCGCTGATCTTCTCAAGGTACCAGGAACAATGCCGTTATGTCCACCGTCATCGGTACCAAAACAGTAAAATGGATGGAAGTGAAGCCAAACAAACCACCGTTACGGTTCCTTTTGTCGAATATAGTCCTCTTCCTCTTCGCTGAGCATCAGGTTGTGTGTCTTGGAAACTCCAAAATATCTTTCGTAAAGTTTGCTTTGAAAGAAAAATCAGGGTTAGCGGATAGAATTTTACCCATTGCCCAGTTCAGCTTCATCCCGCAACGCCTGATTATCCGGCTGAGTCACGATATAATGGGGCCGCGTATCAATAAACTCCACTGCACGAAATTCACCAGTATTATCCGCTGTATTTCCCAACTTTACATCAATATTACCAGCGGACAAATCGGCATCGATTTGTCCTGGCGCCGATTCCTCTCTGGAGCATAACGTTTGAGGGTATATTCGATTCCATTGAGAAACAAAATGCCTCAAGTCGACGTATATTTTCTTCAGCGCGTTCCACAACACCGATGGTTTTACCGTTCAGATCCATTGTGTCATATCCGCGGATACTATGGTCGTCCTGCCGTGCCAGTAGCATGATTTTGTGCTTCCGCAGCTATAGTCCGCATGGCCATTGTTCCAAAGATTCTGAATAATAAGTACCGCCCATCAGGTCGTATTTGCCTCGCCAGAAAACTTTATCATAACGCCGCTGTCGGTATCGATATATTCAGGTCCAGCCGGTATATTTGGCGATTTCATTGAGATAATCCTACCATCAAACCATAACGGTGTCCTCTCATCGATCATATAGCAAGCCCCTGGACCTCGGTGAACGGTACACGTAGCGTTTTGTGCTTGGGTCAAAGAACAGGAGTAGCAGAAGTCAAGCAAGAAGCAAGAGCGCAATGCAGGCAGAGTAAAACCGCTTTACCGGTTCCTTCTTTTGACTTGAATTTCATACACAACCTCCTATCTCACTTCCCACAGCAAAGAGGTATCATATAGAGC